>OMCD01000911.1_pt1 | contig 19793 bp, 20 predicted proteins | sample 1674171 | NCBI WGS metagenome assembly OMCD01 (sample SAMEA103958149, study PRJEB25191) | human gut metagenome | biome: human-associated habitat [ENVO:00009003]; feature: intestine environment [ENVO:2100002]; material: feces | place: Germany | collected 2013/2015
GGGCTACAAAACCTTTCTATTTATGTTGATAAGAACCGTATAATGGTCTATGGACGGACAATCAAATGGTCAGGTAATGTACAAGATAAGGAATTATAAACAATAATATGTCAAATGTGATTAACTATAGCCATAAATTTTCAATTTCTGATAGTGAATATGTAAGCCTTAGAAATGAACTTATTCAAAGAATCTTGTTAATTAATTCGCAGGCAACAAACGCTATAACCATTGTTCTAACAATGTGGGCTGCAGGATTGGGACTATTTGGAATACAAGTGGCTAACTTAGATAATCTTAATGCTATGCATAATCTTATTTTGTGTTTTGGAGAAGTTGGTGTTTTCTTTTGTGCTCTATTAATTCTAATTCCTTTAGCATTGAAAAGCGGAGAAAACTTAAAACAACAGGCTGCAATTAGTGCATATATTGGTTATTTCTATTACGAGTTGATTAAAGAAAATAAGATTAAATCTAGTATAATATATCCTTGGGAATACGTGAGCGAATTAACAAACGAGATATACAATAACAAAAAAAAGGACAAATCAGTATTAACTATGATTAACTCTGAATATCCAATTTTAGGTTTGGTTTCTTTGATTTTTACATTAGTTTTAACTTTTGCAAATTATTGCTTTATTTTTGAGTCTCATAAAGATGTTGGTATAACAACTCTGTTTATTCTCTTAATGTTAATTGGAATAATTGAAATATTGATCATTATATTTCTTTATAAAAAAACGAATATTTTGATGAACATGACACCTATTCTAGCTGCAAAATCAAAAAGTTATGTAAAAATCGCAAAAGATATGGGATGGCTATAAATATCATCAGTTGAAAATACTCAACTCCAGATTTTTATCAATCACAACATTAGCATGGAAATAGTGGTCATCTTGTCATGATAACAGCTTAAGTTCATGATAGATACATTGAAAATCATACATGATTTTACAAGAGAGATCCCCATAAAAAAAAGAACACTTCCCTATTTCAGAGGATTTAATTGACCGATATGTTCGCAAAACATCTGACCCAAAATCCGGAATATCATGCTTGAGTGTTTCAAAAACCACGTTCAAATCTATATTTCCATAATCGTGGACTATACGATTTCTCAATCCATAGATTGCATTCCATGGAACGTTTCCTCTGTGGAGTTTATATTCATCTGACAATTTTTTTGCATTCTCAGATATTTGAATCATACGAAATAACATGGAATCAAGAAGGACTTCATTTGCATTAAGTTCTTCAATATCAACATTTTTCATATGTGTAACAACAAATTCTAAATCCTGTTTCAACCTTTTAACATAATAAGCATCATTCTTAACATTATCCATATATTTTTACTCCATCTCTTAGTATTTCCTGTGTCAGCTCAAAATTATCTTTCAATTGATTTATATCAAGTACATCAACTTTTTTGTGAAGTGCAGTTCTTATATCCTCCACTAATCCATAGAATTTTAGTCCGGTCGCATCTGTCGAAATTAAAAGATCAACATCGCTGGTTGGTTTTGCCTTTCCTTTTGAGTATGAGCCAAACAGATAACAGAAATTAACATTATATTTATCAAATACATCTGAGCATTTTCTTTTTATATAATCAATATCTACTATACCATTTTCTTCATCAATAGGATTAATTTCAGATATTTTTTCAATCATATATTTGTACTTTATGCTATCTGCCTTTTTTTCATCATTTTCATAAGATTTGTATGAACGCAAAGAAACTCCGAGTATATCCGCAGCTTGATTTTGTGTTAATTTTCTCTCAATTCGTAAAGATTTTAATTCTCCCATGTTTGCACCTCTAAATATAGAGTAGTGCAAAATTTGCACTTTGTCAAGCTGGATAGTGCAAAAATTGCGCTTTTATTTTTAATTTTATGTAACTATTCTACCAATATGATTTTAGACCATTTGGAATCACGAGCTTAATGTGTAATAACACATAGATATTGCAACGAAACAACGTATACTCTTCTTAATCTGTTATTTTTAACGAGATTAAGAAGAGTATATTTGCGTTTTGACTTGTTTTTTGTCCAAAATACCGTTATACTTTACTTAAAGTGTATAAAAAACAGAGATTAAGAAGAGTATAGCAATATAATATATTTTGGGTGTAGGTGCAGGATGCTTGTAGGTAGAGAAAAAGAATTACATTTATTGCATGATATACAAAATGATGATAGCTCGCATTTTGTGGCAGTATACGGGCGAAGGAGAGTGGGAAAGACCTTTCTGATACGTGAGGCCTTTGGCTATAGATTTACATTTCAGCATGCCGGTCTGTCAGAGGGAGGAATGAAGGAACAGATATATGCGTTTACGTCATCTCTCAAAGATGCAGGGTATGATATGAAAAAGCAACCCAAAAACTGGCTTGAGGCATTTGAAGCATTAAAGGATGTCATAAGATTGTCGAGTGAAAAGAAGAAAATAATATTTATTGATGAGCTGTCGTGGATGGACACACAAAAGAGTGATCTTATGGTTGCTTTGGAGAATTTCTGGAATGGATTTGCTTCTGCAAGGAAAGATATAGTCCTTATAGTGTGCGCGTCAGCCACATCATGGATGCTCTCAAAGGTCGTACACAACAAAGGCGGATTGTATAACAGATTGACAGAACAGATACATCTGCGCACATTCTGCCTCAGGGAGTGTGAAGCGTATGTAAAAGCTGCCGGGCTGGCATTAAACAGAAATCAGATATTGCAGTATTATATGATTTTTGGCGGAGTACCTTACTATTGGGGATTTTTGAAAAAGGGATTAAGCCTTTCGCAGAATATTGATAGTATATTGTTTGAAAAGGATGCGCCCCTGCGCGATGAATTTAAGTATTTATATGCTTCTGTATTCAAAAAACCGGAGAACTATGTAAAAATAATAGAAGCTCTTGGGACTAAAAAGGTTGGAATGACAAGAGAAGAAATCATCACAGCGACCAAAATCCCTAATTCGGGAGATTTGACAACGAAGCTTGAAGAGCTTGAAAGCTGTGGATTTATTCGCAAGTACAATGCATTTGGGATGAAAAAGAAAAATGCGATATACCAGTTGATGGATTGCTTTACATTGTTTTATTTCAAATTTTTGAAATCAGAACAGACAGATGAGCATTTTTGGACGAACCAGATTAATACGCCCGCAGTGAATACGTGGCTGGGGCTGGCGTTTGAAAGAGTGTGCATGGAGCATGTAGATCAGATTAAGTTTAAATTGGGTATTTCTGGCGTGCTGACAGAGGTAAATTCGTGGTACTGCAAATCAGATCCTGATAATGGCATTTTCGGCTCACAGATTGATATGCTGATTGCCAGAAAAGATCAGGTGATTAATTTGTGCGAGATGAAATATTCGCAGTCAGAATATACCATAACGGAGAAAGTGGACAGGAGCATTAGGAATAAAATAAGTGATCTGAGAGTGGTTTACGGTACAAAGTATGCGATATACCCAACACTTATTACAACCTATGGTGTGGTGGAAAACTCGTATTCGCAGGAGATGCAGTCGGTTGTTACGATGGATGATCTGTTTGCCTGAGATAAAACTATACGTTTAATATTTTTCTGCATAAGATCTGTTGACAAGTGAATAATAATAGCATAAAATAAAAGTACTAAAAAACATACGATTTTTTGTACGGAAATGAGGCGTTAAATATGTTAGCAGTAAAGAGCATGGATGTAAGAGAAAATTTTAAATCGTTATGTGATAAGGTTTTCAGAGGAGAAACATTGATTGTATCAAGACCAAAGAATGAAAACATAGTGATGATGTCGGAATCTGAATACAATGAGATTATGAAAGCCAAGAGAAATGCTGAATACCTTGCTATGCTGGATAAATCTATGGCTGAAGCCGAAGCAGGTGGTTTTATTACAAAGACAGTGGATGAGTTAGGAGCATACGAATAATGAATGTTGTATTTACTCCGACTGCATGGCAGCAGTACACAGACTGGCAGAAGGAAGATAAAAAGATCGTAAAGCGGATTAACGAGCTTATAAAGAGTATAGATCGTGATGGACTATTAGAAGGAATCGGTAAGCCTGAACCGTTGAAGTATAGGAAAGTATGTAGCAGACGGATAACGGACGAACACAGACTTACATATAACTTTGATAGTAACCAAAATCTCATAATATATTCCTGTAAATTTCATTATGAAGATTAGCACCGCATTAGGTGACTTTCTTTTTACTCAATAAGCTCATTATCTAAGAGAATATTATAACAGGGCATAAAAATAAAATATTAAAAACCCCATAAATTCCTGTTGACAGATAGGGATTCATGGGGTATATTTATATCAACAATTAATTCATACAAATACAGTATGAATATAGGAGATTAAAACAAAGCATTAACATTACAATGACATCAAGGAGGACACAAACATGTCAAACATTTATCAGGGAACATTAGGACTTATTGGAAATACACCGCTTGTAGAGCTTACACACGTAGAGAAGGCATACGGACTTGAGGCAAGACTTCTTGCAAAGCTTGAGTACTTCAACCCGGCAGGATCAGTAAAGGACAGAATCGCAAAAGAGATGATCGAGCAGGCAGAGAGAGACGGAAAGCTCAAGCCGGGCTCAACAATTATCGAGCCAACATCAGGAAATACAGGAATCGGACTTGCTGCAATCGCAGCAGCAAAGGGATATAAGATTATCATCGTTCTTCCTGAGACAATGTCCATCGAGAGAAGAAACATCATCAAGGCATATGGCGCAGAGCTCGTGCTTTCAGACGGAACAAAGGGTATGAAGGGAGCCATCGCCAAGGCAGAGGAGCTTCATGAGCAGATTCCTGACAGCTTCATTCCGGAGCAGTTTGAGAACCCTGCAAACCCGGAGGCACACAGAAAGACAACAGGTCCTGAGATCTGGAACGATACAGACGGACAGGTAGATGCATTCGTAGCCGGAGTTGGAACAGGCGGAACAATCACAGGAACAGGTGAGTACTTAAAGAGTAAGAACCCTGATGTAAAGATTATAGCAGTGGAGCCTGAGACATCAGCAGTGCTTTCAACAGGAAAAGCCGGGGCACACAAGATTCAGGGAATCGGAGCAGGCTTCGTACCAAACACATTAAATACAGAGGTATATGATGAGATTATCCCTGTATCAAATGAGGCATCATTTGAGTATGGAAAGATTATCGCAAAAGAGGAGGGCGTACTTGTAGGTATTTCTTCAGGAGCAGCTCTCTATGCAGCAATCGAGGTAGCTAAGAGACCTGAGTTCAAGGGCAAGACAGTCGTAGCACTTCTTCCTGACAGCGGAGACAGATATTACTCAACTGATCTTTTCAAAGATTAATAAAGTATATTATGATAGCGAATAAGACACCCCTGCGGTGTCTTTTTGCATATAATTCAATTGATTCTTTAAATACCATAAACTTTTCCTTTGTTTTTGGATTCTCGGGTTACTATTTACCTTTACATTTTTGGGTTTTGGAGTTATGAATATTTAGGGATAATATATTAGTTATATCTTGATAAAAATGCCAAAAAGGGATAATATATTAGCATGATTAACTTATATCAAAAAACATGGACAGAAATAAATAATGACATTGCACAAAAGATAGTACGCTTGCGCAAAAGAAAGAAAATCACTCAAAAGCAATTAGCTGCAAGGTCAGGTGTAAGTCTTGGTTCACTTAAGCGATTTGAGCAGAGCGGTGAGATATCCCTGCAATCTTTGACCAAAATTGCTATAGCTCTTGATGTGGAGAACGAACTTGAAGACTTGTTTAATAATGTGCCTTTTGCGTCTATCGAGGAGGTAATTAATGAACAGACTAAATAAGCTGGAAGTCTTTTATCATGAAAGACTCGTCGGAACGATTGCTTTGTACCAAAATCGTCTGGCTGCGTTTGAGTATGACAGTAACTGGCTGGCAAATGGATTTTCCATAAGCCCTTTTTCACTGCCTTTGGAGAAAAAAGTTTTTATACCAAAGATAGATCAGTTTCCGGACTTTTAGAAACATCTCACAGAATACCAAATCTCGATTATGATATTCTGATGCAGCTTACACTCCAGCTTACCAAATCTATGGAAGAATGTGAAAAATTGTATAGACTTATGTGCTTTAATGTGTATGCGCATAACAGGGATGACCATTCGAAGAATTTTACTTATCTGTATGATGAAGATGAATGTAGCTGGAAATTGTCACCGGCGTATGACCTCACCTACAGTAATTCAATCGGTGGAGAGCATGCTACCACGGTAAATGGAAATGGTGTAAATCCGGAACTGGATGATATTCTCGCGGTTGCCAAAAAAATTGGATTAAATATGACAATGGCAAGGAAAACCGCACTGAATATAAGAGATTGTGTTAGTGAAATGCTTGGGGAGTATCTATAGTGCAGTGATAATATGTTATCACCTATAAATACCCATTTTCCGTTATAACTATATTCTATAATGGAAAATGGGTATTTTTTACTCTATTCCTAATTCGAAAAATGACGTATCTTCAGATGAATGCCCCTCTCATCAGCAATCTGCTGACAGGTTTTTATATCCTCCTCAGGGAGCACATCCACGATAGAAAGCTGTGTATGCTTGATCATGCGGTTGCATTCCTCAGCAAAATCCAGCATAGCCTCATAAGCATTGTCAAAGGTTGGTCTTGTGACCTTATTGTATTCCTCGGCATTTGCAGCATTCAAGCTTATGGAAACCGAATCAATATACTCAGAAAGCTTCGGCACGATATCCCTTCTGTGATAGAGATTGCCTAGTCCGTTAGTATTTACACGGATAGGAAGCTTATACTTTTCCTTCACATATTTAGCTGTTTTCTCAAGGATATCCAGCGCGCAGGTTGGCTCACCATAGCCGCAGAAGACGAATTCCTCATAGCCTGTAAAATCAAATGCATCGATTGCAGCTATTATCTCATCATATGTTGGGTCCACCGTATGCCATAATGATGTCGCATTGCCTATAGCGTCCTTCTGAGAGCGTATACAGAATGTACAAGCGCAGTCGCATTTATTTGTGATATTTGCATAAACTTCGTTCTTGTATGTATAGATTATATCAGCCATTATTTAGTCTCCTCCAATGTGAAAAATCTTCTCTTGAATCCGATTTTATCAAGTACCAGTCCAAGAATAACAAATATTATAGCACTTCCACCGCTTTGTATACAGCTTCCCGGAACAGAAACCGGAATTATTGCGATGAGACCGGTGAAGGCCTGCTTTGTGAAGCCATATGTGATAAAGGCCTCTGCAATGGCATAGCCGGTTGCGGAAATTGCGAAAGCTATGATTGTCGATACTACATTTCTCACGGTCACAATTTTATCTGATTTGTTGGTAAACGGGATGGATATGAGTGCCTTTATGATGATTGTTGCAGGCGCCCAGATAGGTGCGGTCAGCAAATCTGCCATGCCACCGCCGATAGCTGCGGCTGTCATTGCATACGGCCATGGAAGGAGGCACGCTGCGATATAGATAAGGCTATCGCCAAAATGAATATATCCGCCATTCTGTCCAACCGGAATGTGGCATATATATGCTGTAAAAATAGTAATCATGGCTGCCATGAGGGCAGTAAATGTGAGTTTTTTAACCTGTGAGTTCATAAAAATATGTTCTCCTTTGTTTTGTGTTAAGCCTAACTTAAGAGGTCAACTGACAATTCGATAAATTTTCTGCAAAGGGTGATAAGAATCACATAAACATCACATCAGCTCCCGCAAAAACTTCTCGAAATTTACTCCGTCATTCGGTGCGGTGTCATCATTCATGGTATCTGCGATGCTGTCATACAGGAATTTTCCGGCGCGCTCTGCGGCCTCCTCTGTGGAAAATCCGTTCAGCCTGCTTCCGCATATAACAGATGCAAACAGATCTCCTGTGCCGGAAAAGCTCACATCGAAAAAGTGTGATCTGTGGGTTGTAGTACCGTTTGCGGTAGTCACGAGATTGTAGATAAAGGGCGACTTATCATCCCTGCATTTGATACCGGTGATGATTACATCCTGGTTTTTCCCGGACAGGTCTCGCAGCTTCTCACTTATCTCTGTCGCAAGCAGCAGGAGCACATCCTTTCTCGTGTCGCTGTATACCTTTTCAATATCATAGTCTGCCAAAAGGCATGCCTCGGTCAGGTTTGGCGTGATGACATCGGCCTTCCTGGAAAGCGCCTTCATGCCATCCAAAAGAGCGGCAGAGTATATGCCGTAGGTTCTGCCGTCATCGCCCATCACAGGGTCCACGAGCAGCATCGTGTTTTCCTCATAAAATACATCCAAAAAATCCATAAAAAGCTCAATCTGCTTTGAGCCTGTCATGAAACCGCTGTAAATGCCGTCAAAATGGGCATTATTTTTCTGCCAGTTGTAGATGTAGTCCTTAATCATGGCTGTCAGGTCTGTGCATTTATGATATTCATATCCTGTCTGGTTTGTCAGCACTGCTGATGCCATGGGACAGCACTGTACGCCCTGCGCGGACAGTACCGGAATTGCGGCGGTCAGAGAGCACTTTCCAAAGCCGGACAAATCGTTAAAAACGGCTGCTTTCTTCATATATCCTCCAAAATTTTTTCCTTGATTTTATATGTTCATTTGTGGCGGTACACTTGTGGTGTGGCAGTCACCTGTGGCATATGCTTGATTTATGACGTGCCGTGTGGGGGTTACATGCCGCATCAAACAAAAGTGAGCGCAAAAAATACTCGTTCAAGCAACACAGCATGGAGCATGTGACAAATGTAAATAGCGCGTTTGATTTTTTGCGCTTGATAAACTCTGTTTGAGGCGGCATTTACTCCCACTAGGCTAAGGAATTATGAAAGCGTATGTCACAGGTGACTGCCGAACCACAAATGTACAGCCGATGACAAAAGTATACATGCGTCTGACCATATTTCTATGACCAGAAAGATAAAAAAATAAATGCCAGATAAAATGTTTTTGAAAAAGAACGCTGTCTGTGATATTATAGATGTGTATGTAAATACGGAGGTAAAAGCATGTTTCAAAAGAAACAGATTATATATAGTGAAACCCTTGGCGTATGCGTGGTTGACAACATAGTATCGCTTGCGGCATCTAAGAGAGAAAAGGCGGTGCCATACTATGTGCTCAAGCCTGTGTTTGAGGACAAGGTGTCATATATACCGGTAGAGCATCATCGGGTGGTACTGCGTGATATGTTCACCAGAGAAGAAGCTCTAAAGCTTAAGGAAACTGAGCAGTATGAGAAGGATAAGCACCTTAGGCAGGCAGTTGACTATGTACTGGACAAGGTGGAGTCAGATTACGGGAATGCGTAGCATGTAGTAATCTGATTAATCATAAATGAGGGGCAAAATACTTTTTGACACTCATATCATAAAATTACAACAAGGAGGACAGGATTACATGGGACAGCAGCATGCAATACACAAATTTGTGCTGGGAACCAAGGACTTCGATGATAAGCAGTCAGAGTTCATGTACGATAAAGGCTGGTACAGCATCACGGATATAGTAGGTGAGGAGAAAAATATCATCTACAAGTCAAGAAATGCCCAGGAGGCATATCTTAAGTGGAATATCTATATCGGCAGGAAAAAGGAACGCCTCACACCTGAGGAGAGGAAGAGGCAGCGTGAAGAACGCTATGAGAAAAAGAGAGAACAAAACAGAGAGCACCACAGGATATAGGAGGGCATTATGGGCATTTTCAACATAGACAACAAATTTTTCAGAGCATTAAACAAACTGGTAGATATGGTTATTTTGAGCTTTTGCTGGATCATATCATGCATACCTGTTTTTACAATAGGAGCGGCATCCACAGCACTTTACGATACATCGCGCCGTGTCATCCATCACGATGAGGGCTATGTGTGGAGAGGCTACTGGCATGCGTTTAAGGTAAATTTCAAGCAGGCCACCAAGGCATGGCTGGTACAGCTTATAATACTTATCGTGCTTTTGGGAGATATTTATATTACATGGTCAGGTCTTAAGACAGGCAATCAGTGGGGAACCTTCTCCATCGTGTTCATCATAATGGCACTTATCGCCGCAGCCTGGGCCATATACACATCAGCGTATATTTCACGATTTGAGCAGGTCACAAAGATAACCCTTAAGAATACAATACTCATTCTTATCGCCAACCTGCCGTGGACATTACTGGTCATAGTGATACTTGTGGTATCACTTATACTTGTATGGATTCTTATTCCACTCATTTTCATACTTCCTGTCGGCGCAGCACTCACCTATGAGTTTATTTTTGAGCGTATTTTCAGAAAGCTCATGAATGAGGAGGATAGGCTCCGCGAGGAGGAGAAGGATAAGGAGTACAGGGATTAGCATAATAAAAGACAATCATAATAATGCATAAGGAGGAAGCAGCAATGAAGAAAATTGGAATGCTTACCAGCGGAGGAGACTGCCAGGCACTTAACGCAGCCATGAGAGGCGTGGTAAAGGCGCTGGCACACAATGTCGACGAGCTTGAGATTTACGGCTTTGAGAACGGGTACAAGGGACTCATATATGAGAACTACAGAATACTCACATCAAAGGATTTTTCGGGCATCCTGACAAAGGGTGGCACAATACTCGGCTCATCAAGACAGCCTTTTAAGCTTATGAGAGTGCCGGATGAGAACGGACTGGACAAGGTCGCAGCCATGAAAAATACATACAAGAAGCTTGGTCTTGACTGCCTTGTTATCCTGGGCGGAAACGGTACACAAAAGACAGCCAATCTTCTCAGGGAAGAGGGACTTAATGTCATTCATCTGCCAAAGACAATCGACAATGATATCTACGGCACAGATGTGACCTTTGGCTTCCAGAGCGCAATCAATATAGCTACAGATGCAATCGACTGCATCCACACCACAGCAGCATCCCACAACCGTGTATTCATCGTTGAGGTTATGGGCCACAAGGTAGGCTGGCTCACACTGTATGCAGGTGTTGCGGGCGGTGCGGACATCATTCTGCTTCCTGAGATACCATACGATATTGACAAGGTCGTAGATGCCATCCACAAGAGAACAAAGGAGGGCAAGGGCTTTACCATTCTTGCAGTAGCAGAGGGAGCCATCTCCAAGGAGGATGCAGCCCTTTCCAAAAAGGAATACAAGAAGAAGCTTGCAAAGAGCAAATACCCATCAGTATCATACGAGGTTGCAGACCGCATCAGCGAAAGACTCGGTCTTGAGGTCAGAGTGGCAGTTCCGGGACATACACAGCGAGGCGGCAGCCCATGTCCTTACGACAGAGTGCTTTGTACACGTCTTGGCTCAGCAGCAGCAAAGGCCATCATGGATGAGGATTACGGCTGCATGATAGCCATGGTAAACGGACAGACAAAGAAGGTTCCGCTTGCCGATGTAGCAGGAAAGCTTAAGACTGTAGATCCAAAGAGCCAGATGATCAAGGAAGCAAAGCGCACCGGTATCTGCTTCGGAGATTAAGCAGCAATATTAGATATAAGGAAGGTGAAAAGGCGTGTCTTATCAGGCCCTATACCGTAAGTTCCGTCCACAGGAGTTCGATGACGTAAAGGGACAGGAACACATTGTAACAACACTGAAAAATCAGATAAAAGCTGACAGAATAGGGCATGCCTATTTATTTTGCGGCACGAGAGGTACAGGAAAGACCACTGTGGCCAAGATATTTGCAAAGGCAGTCAACTGTGAGCACCCTGTAGACGGAAGCCCGTGTGGCGAATGTCCGTCGTGCAGGGCAATCACTGAGGGCTCATCCATGAATGTCATAGAGATAGATGCAGCGTCAAACAACGGCGTGGACAATATCAGACAGATTCGTGAGGAGGTCACATACCGCCCGACAGAGGGCAGGTACAAGGTCTATATCATCGACGAGGTTCACATGCTTTCGGCAGGAGCCTTCAATGCACTTTTAAAAACACTTGAGGAGCCGCCGAGCTACGTTATATTTATACTGGCGACCACCGAGGCACACAAGATACCCATTACTATCCTGTCCAGATGCCAGCGCTATGATTTCCACAGGATTTCCATAGATACGATTGCATCCAGACTCAGCGATTTGATGGAGCAGGAGCAGGTGGAGGTTGAGGAGCGCGCCATAAGGTACGTGGCCAAGGCAGGAGACGGCTCCATGAGAGATGCGTTAAGTCTTCTTGACCAGTGCATTGCTTTCCATCTGGGTGAGAAGCTCACCTATGAAAATGTGCTCGAGGTGCTTGGAGCGGTGGACACAGAGGTGTTTTCAAGGCTCTTAAGGCGCATACTCGACGAGGATGTGACAGGTGCAATCCGCATACTGGGCGAGCTCATAGATGATGGCAGGGAGCTGTCGCAGCTTGTCAATGATTTCACATGGTATATGAGGAATCTTTTGCTTTTGCAGAGCTCCGACGATATGGAGGAAGTGCTCGACATCTCAAAGGACAATCTTGAGGCACTTAAGGAAGAGGCAGCGCTTGTAAAGCCTGAGACACTCATCAGGTATATCAGGGTATTTTCCGAGCTGTCAAGTCAGGTAAAGTTTGCATCGCAAAAGCGTATTATGGTCGAGATAGCCATAATAAAGCTGTGCAGGCCGCAGATGGAAAAGAGCTATGATTCGGTGCTTGACCGCATAAACAGCATAGAGAAAAAGCTTGAAAAGGGTATACCTGTAGCGGCACAGGCTGCGCAGACACAGGATATGCAGCAGGCCGCAGCAAGCAAGCCTATAGTGAAAAAGGAGCTTCCCAAAGCAATACCACAGGATATCTCAGAGCTCATGAAGCACTGGAAATCCATACTTTCGGAGATGGGAGCAACATCAAAGGTTTATCTGAACAAGGCTGTGACATCGCTTGGCAATTCCTCTGACCTGATTTTAATGTTTGATGATGAGAATGCATATGAGTATCTCTCTGAAAACCGTGCAGGCTGTATGGATACGCTGGCTTCGCTTATAGAAAAGCGTATAGGCAAAAAAGTCGAGGTGACGGTCAAGAAAAATAATTCCGCAGTCAGCGCAAAGGAAGCGGTTGTGGACTTGACAGATATGATAAATTTTGATATAGAGGAAGAAAACTAAGTTATAAACAGGGCTGGGATTAGCCCATCAAAAACAAGGAGGACGCCAGAATGGCAAGAAGAGGTGGATTCCCTGGAGGAATGCCGGGAAACATGAACAATCTTATGAAACAGGCGCAGAAGATGCAGCGTCAGATGGAGGAGGCTCAGAAGCAGCTTGAGGATGCTGAGGTTACAGCAAAGGCAGGCGGCGGAGCAGTCGAAGTCACTGTTTCTGGAAAAAAAGAAATCACAAAGGTCAAATTATCTGAGGAGGTAGTGGATCCTGACGATATCGAGATGCTCGAGGATCTCATCATGGCAGCAACCAATGAGGCACTTCGCCAGATTGATGAGCAGTCACAGGCATCTATGTCTAAAATTACCAGTGGCCTGGGTGGCGGTCTGTTTTAATGGATTTTTACAGCAGTGAGATATCAAAACTAATAGAGGAGCTGTCACAGCTTCCGGGAATCGGAGCCAAGACAGCGCAGAGACTGGCATTTCATATCATAAATATGCCAAAGGAGCAGGCAAAATCGCTCTCTGACGCCATAATCGATGCGAAGGAGCATGTCAGATACTGCAAATGCTGCTATACACTCACAGATGACGAGCTATGCCCCATCTGCAAGGATGCGGCAAGAGACCACAAGACCATCATGGTTGTTGAGAATACGAGGGATCTTGTGGCATACGAAAAGACCGGTAAATATGAGGGCGTGTATCATGTGCTGGGTGGCGCAATTTCACCCATGCTTGGCATAGGTCCGGCGGATATCCGTCTGAAGGAGCTCATGGTTCGCCTTGAAAAAGACGTAGACGAGGTCATTATAGCGACCAATTCAAGCCTGGAGGGCGAGACTACGGCCATGTATATCAGCAAGCTCATCAAGCCTACCGGCATCAAAGTGACACGAATCGCAAGCGGAGTTCCCGTAGGAGGCGATTTGGAATATATTGACGAGGTGACCCTGCTTAGGGCGCTTCAGGGAAGAACAGAGATATAAATGATAGAAGGAGACATCATGAACAATCTTGAACTTGAGAAGATGGCGAATGAAATTCGCAAGGACATTGTGACAGCAGTTCACAGTGCCAAATCCGGACATCCGGGTGGATCACTTTCATCAGCAGATATTTTTACATATCTGTATTTTGAGGAGATGAATGTAGACCCTGCCAATCCTAAATGGGAGGACAGGGACCGTTTCGTGCTCTCAAAGGGACACGTAGCACCGGGACTTTACTCTACACTCGCAGAGAAAGGATATTTTCCAAAGGAGGATTTAAAGACACTCCGTCATACAGGCTCATATCTGCAGGGACATCCTGATATGAAGCACATCCCTGGCATTGATATGTCAAGCGGCTCTCTCGGACAAGGAGTATCTGTCGCAGTAGGAATGGCTGCAGCAGGAAAATATGACAAGAAGGATTACCGTGTATACACACTCACAGGAGATGGCGAGATTCAGGAGGGACAGATCTGGGAGGCCGCCATGTGGGCAGGCCACCGCAAGCTTGACAACCTCGTAGTCATCGTTGACAACAACAACCTCCAGATAGACGGTTCTGTTGAGGACGTATGCTCACCATACCCGATCGACAAGAAGTTTGAGGCATTCAATTTCCACGTAATCAATATCGATGGCAACGATTTCGACCAGATCAGGGCAGCCTTCAAGGAGGCTCGTGAGACAAAGGGCATGCCTACAGCCATTATCGCAAAGACTGTAAAGGGCAAGGGCGTATCCTTCATGGAAAATGCCGCAGGATGGCATGGAAAGGCTCCAAATGACGAGGAGTATGAAATCGCAATGGCAGACTTAGAAAAGGCAGGTGAAGCATTATGTCAGAAGTAAAGAAAATCGCTACAAGAGATAGCTACGGAAACGCACTCGTAGAGCTTGGAAAAGCACACGATGACCTTATTGTACTTGATGCTGACCTTGCAGGTGCCACAAAGACCTGTATATTCCAGAAAGAGTTTCCTGAGCGTCACTGGGACTGCGGAATCGCAGAGTGCAATATGACAGGTATCGCAGCAGGACTTGCTACATGCGGCAAGGTGCCTTTTATCAGCTCATTTGCCATGTTTGCAGCAGGCAGAAACTATGAACAGGTAAGAAACTCAATCGGATATCCTCATCTCAATGTCAAGATAGGTGCCACACATGCAGGAATATCTGTAGGTGAGGACGGAGCTACACATCAGTGCCTCGAGGATCTTTCGCTCATGAGAGAAATCCCGGGCATGGTTGTAATAAACCCATCAGACGATGTGGAGGCAAGAGCCGCAGTAAAGGCAGCATACGACCATGTGGGTCCTGTATACCTTAGATTCGGCAGACTTGCAGTGCCTGTAATCAACGACACACCGGACTACAAGTTTGAAATCGGAAAGGGTATCGTACTCAAGGAAGGCAAGGATGTATCTATATTTGCAACAGGACTTGAGGTATCAGAGACACTTGAGGCAGCAAAAATGCTCGCAGCAGACGGCATAGATGCTGAGGTTATCAATATTCATACAATCAAGCCAATCGACAGAGAGCTGATTGTTAAATCTGTATCAAAGACAGGCAAGGCAGTCACAGTAGAGGAGCACTCTATCAATGGAGGACTCGGAAGTGCTGTGGCAGAGGTACTCTGTGAGGAGCAGCCAGCAAAGCTTCTGCGTATCGGTGTAGAGGACCGTTTCGGCGAGTCAGGACCGGCAGTGGAGCTTATCCACAAGTATGGACTGGATGCAGAGGGCATCTACAACAAAGTAAAGAATTATATGAAGTAGTGGGTTTTATGTGCTTCGCACTTGGAGGCTGTGTTCACCGGTGCAGCATACAGTATATTCCTCAGAAAAAATATGAAGTCAGCCGCAGGATTTCGTGTGGATAGCGTGTTGAATGAGTTTAGTCATTCTTGCTATTTTACATAATGGAACCCTGCGGCAGTTCATATTTTTTCTGAGGAATATACTGTACGCTTTCCGGTGGATTATAGGGTGTCGAGTGCGAAGCAATTGACTGCTTCGTATGGGAAAAGTCGGGCGCATGGATTCATGCGTCCTTTTTTCATTAGTGATTAACTAAATAATTTGACAGTGTACTGACGGATTATGTGTAATTGGTAAATTATTTTTGGGGGATGCGGCTTGACGGCTATTTTAAGTGTGATTTATGGCATTTAATACAATATATATTTACAATCGCATAATATTGCATAAATTTACAATCTGCAAGTGCTATGCTGACCGAAAAAGGAGGCTGGCATGATAGATATTGTGACGAACAACGTCAGGCAGATTGGCACACCGGCGGATGAGGGCCGGGTTTACATATCGGAGAAAGCGTACAAGCGCATAAAGACAGAGGGCTTTAAGGATAAAGAGGTTTTTGTACTTATGGGGCATACGGAGAGCAGCGGAGGCAGGTATGCCACATTTGTGGAGGCGGCGATTGCAGTATATGATATGGAGTTTGATAAAAATGCGCCTCTTTGGACCAACAAGGTATGGAGCAGAGTGTTTGCGGAGATAAAGAAAAGCTACGAGGAACTGATTATCGTCGGATGGGCATTCAGGCAGGAGGATTTTCCGGCTGAGCCAACACCCATGCTTGAAAATATACACAGGGAGCACTTTGGTGGCGCTCATCAGCTTATGTTCCTTTTGAACAGGACAGAGCAGGAGGAAAACTTCTTTATCAAAAAGAATAATCATCTGAAGAAAAAGACGGGATTTTTTGTATATTACCGCATGAATGAGCATTGTGATAGTGCTGACAGCTATAATGAAACTGACACCTGCAATAAAACCTACAGCTATAGTAATGCAAACAACAATAATAAAATCGACAGTTATAGTAATGCCGATGACAATAATAAAAGCAGCAGCCGGTATGAGGACACTGACACAGCGGCCAAAAGCAGCTACAGCCGGATACATAGAAGAGCTTCGGCAGATGACAGTATCAATGTGTCGTTTCCTGAGGAATTTGGCAGCATATCGAAAGAACACGGCCGGTACAGAAAAGCCATGGAGGCAGGAAAAGAACCACGCAAGGGTTCGTTTGCATCTGTAGTGATGATTGCAGCGATAGCAGTGCTTATAGTGCTTATCGGGCTTAAAGCCGGCGCTGGAATGAGCGGCACAATAGACAAAAAGGAGACACTTCCGGCCATGTCAACAGAAGAAGATTTAATTCCGGTGGAAAAAATATCCGGTGAATGGTATACTGACAAGTGACAAATATTTTGGAAGTAGACAAAAGGATAAGATTATGGCACGGAAATCAGACTTTAAAACTGTCGAGACCGATTTGGACGAGCTCGAGGAGAAAATACGAAAGCATAGAAGAAAAATAGCAAAAAGAATAATAATAGTCGTGGCAGCAGTCGTGGCTTTATTTCTTATAGTATGGTTGTGGATGGCGCTGCGCACCTACAAGTCATTTGATGTCAAAAACAGCGTGGAGCATAAGGACAAGAGCGCGGTGTCGTTCGTGGATTTCTGCGGAGCGGTAGTGGAGTACAGCAATGATGGTGTATTGTATACAGACTCAGACGGAAACCGTATATGGAACCAGGCGTTTGAGATGTCATCGCCGCAGGTAGTTACATGCGAAAGCTTTATGACTATCTATGACAGGGGTGGAACAAACCTCTATATCATGGACAAGAAAGGAGTAAAAAAAGAAATAGGAACATCGTGGCCTATCATAAAAGCCTGCATAGCAAGCCAGGGCACAGTGGCAGTCCTTGTCAGTGAGAATGAAAATTATTATGTAAAGCTGTATGATGTAAACGGAAAAGAGCTGGCAAGTGGTGAGTTTTTCGGAGAACAGAAGAACATACCTGTTGATATAGCTCTTTCATATGATGCTAAAAAACTGGCTGTAGATATGATAGATGTCTCCGGAGGAAAGACGGACAGCGTTATATCCTTTTACAATTTTGGATCAGTAGGACAAAATGAGATAGACAACAATGTCGGCACTTACAAGTATGAGAATCAGCTCATACCTGAAATAGCATATGTTTCCGACAGCAGGATGATAGCAGTTTCAGATCAGAATATTATGGTATTTGACGGAAGCCAGAAGCCAAAGCTGAAGCAGACTATTAAGCTGGAAAAGCTGATAGACAGCGTATTTTACAATAATAAATATATAGGAGTAGCATACTCCAACAATGATAAAAAATGCACCAGTCATATCAAGCTTTATGATTTTAACGGTAAGATGCTTATGGAAAATGACACAGCTATTGCCTACAATAGTATAGAGTTTGACAGCAATAACGAGGTGTGCGTCACAGGAGACACAGCCTGTGAGATATACACCATACACGGAGTTAAGAAATTCTATCATACATTTGACAACAAGCTGTACAAGGTGATGTATAAATCGGGTATGAATAACTATATCTTCATCTATGACGGCGCAATGGACGAGGTGAGACTGAAATGAATTGGCTGTTAATTGCGGTAATATGTATTATTGCGTGGAATGTGGTGAGAGGCTACACAAGAGGTGTGCTTCGCATGGTATATTCGCTTGCAGCCTGGATAGTAATGCTTGCTTCATCAACCATGGCAGCCCCATATGTCAGGGATCATATATTATCACAGACAGGAATAGAGCCCGTAATTTTAAACGGTATAGAAAAACAAATAGCTGCACAGGGACAAAAAGCCACAGGCGATTTTGATATGGCAAACATATTGCTGCAGCAATCCGGAGCATACGACACCATATCCGCACAGCTTACAAATGCCATTATGACAGGTTTGTCATTTTTTATAGTATTTTTTTTATTGGGAATAGTGGCATACATAGTCCGTCACATCATCAGAAAAATAGAAAGGGTGCCCGTTATTGGCACCGTGAACCGGATTGCAGGCTTTGCAGTAGGTTTTATTAAGGGAATGGTCATCGTATGGCTGCTCCTTGCCCTGACATCATTATTTGCCGCATCTGAAATAGGACGGACAATGACAGCATATATAAATGATTCTATGATGCTTAAGTATCTGTATGAAAACAATCCTGTAATAAAGCTGATAGAAAATATACTGTAGCTTAAACCGGTGTAATAATGCATAAAAGAGAAAAGTACATAAGCAATAGATGGTATGTGGATAAGTATGTAAATACAATATATAGTTGTGTAAAAACAATGAGAAAAAAATATATATAAAAAGATAAAAAATGTGTTGACTTTATGCGACACAGATGATATTATATCAAAGCTGACTCGCGGGACACATTGAGTTGTAGAGCTTGTGAGTTACAATTTACAGACATGACTTTATAGATATTGCTTTGAAAATAAGTTGAAAAGTTATGAAAAAAGTTCTTGACAAATGAAAAACATTTTGATAGAATAAACAAGCTGTCGCAAGACAGAGAACTTAAAACAGAGTTCAAAAAAACAAAAAAGTGCTTGACAAACGAACAGCGATTTGATAGAATAAACAAGCTGTCGCAAGAGAGCAAAACAAAGAACATTGATAACTGAACAGTGAGAAACCTTGAAAGATTTTGAGAATCAATCAGAACGCTTCAATGAAAATTGAAGACCTTTAAAACAGTAAATTCAGAATTATCTGAATGAACGAATTAGCCAAGTTTAACTTGACTGAGATCAACTTTTTAACATGAGAGTTTGATCCTGGCTCAGGATGAACGCTGGCGGCGTGCT
>OMCD01000936.1_pt1 | contig 19426 bp, 15 predicted proteins | sample 1674171 | NCBI WGS metagenome assembly OMCD01 (sample SAMEA103958149, study PRJEB25191) | human gut metagenome | biome: human-associated habitat [ENVO:00009003]; feature: intestine environment [ENVO:2100002]; material: feces | place: Germany | collected 2013/2015
ATTGAATTCGGCGGCCATAATCCAAGCGATGAATGTATTGCCTACTGATGCTCCCATGAGGATAGGCAGGGCTTGGACGAGTGTGAGCATACCGGCATGTACGAAACTGACGGTCATCAGAGAAGCTGCGGTGGAAGACTGTATCATGGCTGTGACCAATGCACCGGTGAGTAATGACGTGAAGCGGTTGGTGGTCAGTGAATCGAGAATATGTCTGAGCCGGTCTCCGGCCAGTTGCTGCAGACTCTCTCCCATGAGTCTTGTGCCGTACATCAGCAGGCCAAGGCAACCTAAAAGCTTTAAAAATGCTAAAACCACCATAAACAGTCGAAATATAAGTGAACGATAGTATGTTTTCTCCGTCCCATTGCCTATTTTTAAGGTGTTTATTCAAATCCCCGAAAAGCTTTATGGTACAAGAAATCAAAATACGTTGCAAAAATAATAAAAAAATTAAAACGAATAAATGCTTTAGAAACAAAAAAAGCACAACAAGAATCATACAAAAAGCGTTTAGAAAATGATAAATTATACAAATATCAATCACAGTGCAAATGTGTTGTTGGTTATATTATTATTCAAAAATTAATAGAGCAATCTATAATAAATGGGTATGAAGATATACTTTCTAATGGAAATGAGTTATCAGAGAAAATGCAAGATATTATGAAAAATATTCTTATCTATATTGAAAATAATGTAAAAACTTAAACTGCTCATAATAGGGGTAAAATTACCCCTTTATAATCATCAAAGATGAACCAACCAATAATGAAAGGAGAGGATATAGTGGAGTTATCAGCAACAGTTAAAACATTGCATCATACAGAGGCTATGTTCAAAACCGCTTATATATTGAGAGATGATTTGCATTCTGAATATGATGATGTAAATTATAATCAAAGCTACAGGGGTAAAACTGATTTTGTTTATTCTAATATAGTTTTAGCAAAAGGAATGACTGAAAAATACAATTCTGCAGAATATTTAATAAATTCCATTGAAACCGATAGAGCCGTAAAATGGAAAACATCTGGTATTTGTAGGGATTTTATGTTGAATATGGATAATTCTTTAGTTAAAAGAAATAATGATAATACAATTAATAAAACTGAAACTAAACTTTTCATCAAGGATAAACTTGATGATTTTTTTTATAATAATTTTTCTAAAGATGGTTATGCTGTAATTTATGCAGTGCATTTTAATGATGAGAACAATAATCATAAGGAAGATAATTTTCATGTTCATGCTTTAGTATTATGCAATCAATATAATAATGAAACAAAGTCATATAATACAAAATCATATTTAGACAATAATGGTAAATGGATTTATAGAAATCCGTTAGATGATAGAAGTAAGAGTTCAGACACTTTAAAAAATATAAGAAGCAACTGGGCTAAATGGCAAAATGATTTATTGATTAAAACCGGTGTAAAAAATCATAAAGTAGAGTATCAATCGTTTAAAACTAGAGGTATTGATAAAATGAAAAGTTATCATTTAAAAAGGTATCACTATGAAGAATTGCAAAATTTAAAAAAGCAGTATTCATATATAGAAGATATAGTTGAGCGAAATGAAAAAATTATTAATGATAGAAATGGTAAATTAACCAAAAGACAGATACATAATTTAAGAGCTGAAGAATATAACTATTTAACGAGTATTGGTATTGATGAAAATATAAATACTTTAAAAAACCAATCTTTAGAATATGCTTTTCAAAATAAAAAACAGGGCATTAAATTTGCTTTGAAGAATGGAGCTAGAAATGTTTTAAATTTGACAATGAATGAAACAGCTAAGCAATTAGAAAGAAGTAGCAACATTCAAAATAATAAAGGCAGGCACTAAATGATAGGTTTTATATTTATAATAGTATTTATATTATATCTTTATTATTCTATGCCTTATAAGAAAAAACATTCTAAAGCTGATATAACTTCAGATTTACAAAGTGCTAAAAAATTAAAAAAATATAATTCTAAAGACAACGACTGTATGTTTATATCAAAAAATATATATCCTCCTTTAGATTCAAATAAGAATAAACTAAATACAGCAAATTTTAATTTAATAATTGGAACTACAGGCACAGGTAAATCAACTAATATTATTTATAATGCTATGATGACTAATAATGAAGCAACAAAAATTATAACGGATAGCTCAGGTGTTATTTCTAGCGATAAAGAAATATGGAAACAATATTTTTTAGATGAAGGGTATGAAGTTAAAATATTAGATTTAATTGATTTTGATGAACGATTGAATCATTTCAATCCATTATGGTATGTAAGAGCTACTAATAATAAAAATAGAATGATAAAAAACACTAAAGTAGAACCATGGGAACAAATTGATTTTGACTATATTTCTTCTATAGCATCTACTATTTTTGATGAAAGAAAAAATGACATGGACTTTTGGAATATAAGTGCAAAGTCTATTTTTTGTTTTTTAGTAAGTGTATCTTTTTATGTTGATAATCAACCTAGAACCATGCAACATATTGAAGAATTATTTAATATGATGTTTGATGGTGATGAAAATAATCCTTCTTCAATGGATGTAATGATTTCTGAATTAGAGGTTGATGCATCTGTAATAAAAACACTAAATAGTGGAATTAAGGTGACTGAGTTAGAAGATACTCCTCGAGCATCATTGATACCTGAATGGAAAAGAATCAAATCCCAAATAGAAAGCAATGGTGATTTTGGAGATAGTATAAGAGGTAGTTTTACTGTTAAGTATAGGTTTAATCAAAATAATGTAAAAAATGTTACATATAAAGATGATATGGAAATTGATTTAATTGATACTAAAAAAATTGTTTATTTCATAAGAGTTAATCCAATGATACAAAACTACAATTATTTAAATTCTTTAGTATTTGTTTGTTTTTTTAACAATATATTGCAACTTAGTAAAATGAATAAGAATTATTGTCTAAAGAAAGGTTTTTTAATGATTTTGGATGAGTTTGGTTCTTCTTTCAATATACCTAATTTTGATGGAATAATAAGTAATTTAAGAAAATTCTTTTCAGGTCAAGGTACTGGAGGAGGAATCTATATGGCAATTCAGGGTATAACACAATTAGAAAAAATTTATGGTAAGGAAGCTAGTGACATTATTATAACAAATTCACCTATAAAAACATTTTTAGGGGGAAGTGCTGTTGATAAGCATACCAAGGAAGTAGTAGCTGATTGGGCAGGTGAGACTAAAGTATGGAGTGATTCTAAAACGTATGCTTCTAAACATACAACAATAGGAATGAATGAAGGTTATCATTCGTTATTAAGTAATTATATTAATAAGTTACCAAGATATAAAGCATTGGTTTTTGTGAATAATGAAGTCTATGAAGATGACTTATTATTTTATAAAGATAATAAAAACTATAAAAAATATTTAAGAGAGAAAGATAAATAATCGATTTCTCTCTTTTTGTTTTAAAGGAGATTTAATTATATGAATAAAGAAAATAAAAATATAACAAGAGAATATTTAAAAGATTATTTTATAAAAGCATTAGAAGAACCTACATTATTGTGGAATAGAGGGTGGAAGATACTACCAATGGTGAATTCTAAAGGAATTCCCTATAGTGGAATTAATAAGATAGTTTTATCTATAGAAGCATCAAAAAAGGGATATAAAGATAATAGATGGGTAACATTCTATAATTGTAAGGATTTATCAATAGATGGAAAATCAGCTCATATACGTAAAGGTGAAAAAGCTACTTATATAGAATATTGGTACTGTCAATTATTGAAACCTAAAGAAATGGAATTGGATGAATATAACCAAGTGATAAATGATTTTAATCAGTATTTAAGAAAAGATAAGAAAAGTAATCTAAATAGAAAATATATTAATAATAACTTTTCTTTAAATGAATATAAATCTTTAAAAAATAAGTTTCCTATAACTGAATCATTATATAAAAAAATGAGATTTAAAAATATACCAGTATATAATGGAGACCAAATAGATAATATTATTCCTTTAGAAAACGTAGTTAATGAAGGAATAGAGCCTAGTAATGAAATTCTAAATATTTGTAATGATTATATAAAAAATGAACACATAACCTACGAAGAAAGTATTTTAGGAGATGCGTATTATTCACCTATTGAGGATAAAATTCATTTACCTATGAAAAGCACATTTGAAAGTGATGAAAATTATATTTCAACATTAGTACATGAAATCGCCCATTCTACAGGTCATGAATGTAGATTGCATAGATGGGATGTTAGTGGATTTAATTATGCTAGTCAAGAATATGCATTAGAGGAGTTAAATGCTGAGCTTGCATCAGTATTATTATGTAGTGAATATGATGTTGCAATGACACACGATACTTATGAAAAGCATTTAGAAAATCATAAAGCATATATACAAAGTTGGTATAAAATGATAAATGATGATAGAGATGGAGCAATGGTAATAAGTAGCTCCTTTTTAATTGCTGAAGGAATTAGTTCATATATAAAAAGACGAGCAAGTAGTAATAAGGCTATTGAAGATGATTATATAAAAGAGAATCTAAATACTAAAAGTATTATAGAGTGTGATTATAAGGAAGAAGTTCAACATATTAAGGAAAATACTAATATAATTGATAAACTTTCTAAATATAGCAAAGAGGATTGTAGTATAAAAATAGATTACTATGATGCTTATGGTATGTTTAAAAAACAAGAAAAGGTAAGTGGTAATTTAGAATTTGCGATAGATGAAGTACCACAATATTTAGATATAAAAAATGGAGTTGATTTTTGTTTAGAAGGAAAGAACCTTGTAATGTATAGTTATGGAAATGCTATGGAGATATTTGGAGATAATAAATATAAAAAAACAAAAATGACAATCAAAATAAAAAATGATGAATTAGAATTTAAAAACATACTATTACCAAAAAAAGAGAATAATAAAAAAATTACCAAAAAAATGTAGTCTTTGTGACCTCCCTTTCTAAAATTAATTTTTAAATTGTTTTGTATTTTTTCTTAAGGAAATATCAACAAATGATTTTGTCTGTTAAGAGAATATTGACAAGTATGTTATACTTAAAATAGCATAAAAGAAATTAAGAAGAGTAGTTATTAAGGGTTATGCCTGTAAAAATAGGAGAGGATTTATTATTATGAATAAACAACAATTAGCAAGCAAGATTTGGGAAACTGCAAATAGTATGCGTTCAAAAGTGGATGCAGCTAAGTACAAAGATTATATGCTTGGTTTTATTTTTTATAAATACTTATCTGAAAAGGAAGAAGAGTATTTAAAATCAATGGGTTGGGAGGAAGAATATAACTCACAATTAAATGAAGATAATCCTGATATTGTGGAAAATATTCGCCAGAATATTGGTTACTTTATTTCTTACGATAATTTGTTTTCAACATGGATTAAGCTTAAAAGAGATTTTACTATAGCTAATGTTACTGACGCGTTGTCAGCGTTTAACAGATTAATTTACAAAGACTATCGAAAAGTTTTTGGAGGCATTTTTGATACACTAGGTGGTTCTTTTTCAAATTCATCAGATACTGTAGCCAATAAGACAAAACTGGCAAAAGATATCATTTACCTAATTAATGACATTCCAATGAATTCAAAACAGGACTACGATGTACTTGGATTTATTTATGAATATTTAATTGGAATGTTTGCTGCAAACGCAGGGAAAAAAGGAGGAGAATTCTATACTCCTCATGAAGCGTCTGTATTAATGTCTGAAATAGTGGCTTATTATTTACAAGACAGAGAAAAAATTGAAGTTTATGACTCAACAAGTGGCTCTGGTTCTTTATTAATTAATGTAGGAAAAAGTTTCGCAAAATACAATAAAAACCCTAATGCAGTTAAATACTATGCACAAGAAATTAATGATGATACTTATGATTTAACTCGTATGAACTTGATTATGCGAGGTATTAACCCAAGCAACATTTTTGTGCATAAGGGGGATACGTTAAAAAATGATTGGCCATTATTTGATGATGACCAACATATTGAAGAAACATATGAAAGAGTAAGAGTGGATGCGGTGCTATCTAATCCCCCTTATTCACATACTTGGGCACCTTCTGAACATGAAGAAGATGTAAGATATGAAGAATATGGTCTTGCTCCAAAGTCCAAGGCTGATTATGCATTCTTGCTACATGATTTGTATCATATTAAACCAGATGGAATCATGACAATCGTTCTTCCTCATGGTGTATTATTCCGTGGTGGAGAAGAAGCGCAAATTCGTCAAAAGTTAATAGAAAAAGGTCAAATTGATACAATCATTGGGTTACCAAGAAACATCTTCTTTGGTACAGGAATTCCTACAATTATCATGATTCTCAAGAAAAGCAGGCCAACAAATGATGTATTAATCATTGATGCCTCAAAGGGATTTGAAAAAGTCGGACCAAAAAACACATTACGTTCTCGTGATATTAAAAAAATTCTTGATGTAGTTAAAGAAAGAAAAGATGTTGAAAAATATTCAAGATGTGTTAGCAAAGAAGAAATAGTGGCTAATGACTATAATTTAAATATTCCACGTTATGTAGATTCATCAGAAAAAGAAGAAAACTGGGATATTTATGCGACAATGTTTGGTGGTGTTCCAAACAAAGAAATTGAAGAATTAAACAAATATTGGGATGTATTGCCTTCGCTTAAAGACCAATTATTTAATCCGGTTTCTTCAGAATATTCAAAATGTGTAGCTGAAAATACTGATGAAATTATTAGCAAAAACAAAGATGTTATTGAATTCAAAGAAACTTATAAAAAAGACTTTGATGAATTAAGAGATTTTTTAACTAATGAGTTAATTGAAAAAATGGATACAATTAACATCGAAAAAGAGGAAGAAATAATCAGTGATTATATTTTTGAAAAAACAGAAAAGCATCCTTTAATCGACAAATATACTTCATATCAGCTTCTTGATGATGTGTGGAATAAAATTCATGGGGATTTGGATACAATTCAAAGAGAGGGACTTGCCGCAGCAAGAATTATCGACCCTGTAACAAAAATAAAAAAAGAAAAAGGAGAAACGATTGAAACTCGAGTTGGATGGGAAGGCCGAGTTACCCCATTCAAATTGGTTCAGGAAACTTATTTTAAAGATGAATTTGTAAAAGCAGCAAAAATTGAATCAGAGTTAAATGAAAACAACAGTGAATTAAATTCTTTAATTGAAAATTTATCAGAAGATGACTTTGATATTGTCGATACAGACAAAGCATCATTCAAGGCTACTGAAACAAAGAATGCATTAAAAAAAGTGTATGAAAATATTGAGATTCCAGGAATGGAATATATCGATGAATATTTATCATTGAAGGGGAAGAAAAATAAATTAGAATACCAAGAAACTCATAATCAAATTCAGTGGTCAAAAATGACACCTAATAGAGATGGTACATATGGAAAAAATGCATTTGCCACATTAATCAAAACATTTCAGGAAACATATGAATTCGAAGAAGGCAGTTATGAATATACAGTAAAAAAAGCAGATAATCTTTTAACAAGAAATAAAGAACTTGATAAAGAAGCAAAAGAACTGAAAAAAGAATTAACTGAAAAAACAATGGAAAAAATCAATAAATTGACGGATGAAGAAATTTTAAAATTATTAAAAACTAATTGGATTAAGCCTATTGTAGAGAATATTCATGGTGTTCCGGATTCAATTATTAAAGAGCTGATAGCAAAAGTAAAAACATTATCAAATAAATATAAAACAACACTTGTGGATATTGAAAATGAAATTAAAGAAGCAGAACAATCATTAATCCCTATGATGGATGATTTAACAGGTAATGAATTCGATATGTTAGGGCTTCAAGAATTAAAGAAGATTCTCGGAGGTAATTAAGATGGAAGAGAGAAACAGAATACCTGAAATTAGATTTAAGGGGTTTAATGATGATTGGGAACAGCGTAAGTTGGGAGATATAGGTTATGCTAAGTCAGGAGTTGGATTTCCTGATTCTGAGCAAGGTGGACAAAAAGGAATACCATTTTTTAAAGTTTCTGACATGAATACTAATGGGAATGAAAACGAATTAATGGTTGCAAATAATTATGTTACAGATGAGCAAATTGCAAGAAAACATTGGAATGTTATATATGATGTGCCAGCTATATTTTTTGCTAAAGTAGGGGCTGCAGTTATGCTCAACCGTAAGAGGTTAGTACGTTTTCCTTTTCTTTTAGATAATAATACAATGGCATATGTTTTTGAAAAAAAAGTTTGGAATTGTGATTTTGGTAAAACTTTATTTGAAACAATTGATTTAACAAAATTAACACAAGTTGGTGCATTGCCATCATACAATTCATCTGATATAGAAAGTATTCAAATACTTATTCCGAAATTTGAAGAACAAACTAAAATTGGTCAATATTTTTCACAACTCGACAACCTTATTACCCTTCATCAGCGTAAGCATGATAATTTAGTTCAATTAAAAAAATCAATGCTTTCTAAAATGTTTCCTCAAGGTCACAATAAAATACCTAATTTAAGATTTAATGGATTTACTGACGATTGGGAACAGCGTAAGTTAATAGAAGTTTGTGATTATGTTGATTATAGGGGTAAAACACCTAAAAAAACTAAAACAGGGATTTTTTTGGTTACTGCTAAAAATGTCAAGGATGGTTATATAGATTACGAAGCATCGAAAGAATATATTTCATATAAAGATTATGATGAAGTAATGAAAAGAGGAATACCAGAAATAGGCGATATATTATTTACTACAGAAGCCCCTTGTGGCAACGTAGCTCAAGTGGATAAGCCAAATATAGCCCTTGCACAAAGAATAATTAAATATAGAGGAAAAGATAATATAATAAATAATAATTACTTAAAATGCTATTTGTTGGCTCCTACATTTCAAAAAAATATTGATAAGAAAAGTTCTGGTGGTACCGTTCAAGGAATCAAAGGTAGTGTCCTTCATCAGCAAACAATACAGTATCCTTCATATATAGAACAACAGAAAGTAGGTATGATTTTTAATATTATTGATAACCTTATTACCCTTCATCAGCGTAAGGTAGATAAATTAAAAACAGTAAAAAAATCAATGTTATCAAAAATGTTTGTAAAATAAAAAAATGGAAAAGAGAGAAAAAATCGGAGGACTATGAATGATTTTTAAACAAGAAAAAGATTTTGAGGACGCTCTTGTTGCTCTGCTTTTTGAAAAAGGATGGGAAAGAGAAGTTATAGAATATCCAACCGAAGAAGATTTGATTCAAAATTGGGCAGATATTCTCTTTAATAACAATAAACAAAAAGACAGACTGAATGACTGTCCTCTAACCAAAACAGAAATGGCACAGATTCTTGATAATGTAAATCAGGGGAGAACACCAGTTGCTTTAAATGATTTTATCAATGGGAAACTTACGAATATTGTAAGAGATAACCCCGATGATAAACTTCATTATGGAAAAACTATAAGTCTTAAAATCTATGACAGAAATGAAATTGCAGCTGGAGAGAGCAGATATCAAATTGTTAGACAACCAAAATTTAAAACTGCCAGAATACTTAATGACAGACGAGGGGACATCATGCTGTTAATTAATGGTATGCCCGTCTTCCATGTAGAATTAAAAAGAAGTGGAGTGCCAGTCAGTGACGCATATCATCAGATAGAAAAATATGCTCATGAAGGGATATTTACAGGACTATTCTCGCTGGTACAGATTTTTGTTGCCATGACACCTGAAGAAACTGTATATTTTGCAAATCCTGGACCAGAAGGAAAATTTAATAGAGAGTTTTATTTTCATTGGGCCGATTTTAATAATATTCCTGTTAATGAATGGAATAAAATCGCCAGTTCATTTTTATCTATTCCTATGGCACATCAATTAATTGGTTTTTATACAATCGCAGATTATACAGATAATGTATTAAAAATTATGAGAAGCTATCAATATTATGCTACCAGCAGAATTTGTGATAAGGTTACAAACCATGATTGGAACATAAATGACCAATTAGGAGGGTATATTTTCCATACAACGGGGTCTGGTAAAACAATGACAAGTTTCAAATCAGCGCAACTTATTGCTGACTCTGGCGAAGCAGATAAGGTTATATTTTTGGTAGATAGGATTGAATTAGGAACACAGTCATTAAAAAATTATAGGGCTTTTGCTACAAATGAAGATGATGTTCAAGACACAAAAACAGCAAATGACTTATTTATTAAACTATCAAATCCAGACAATGCAGCACCGCTTGTTGTTACTTCTATTCAAAAGATGAGTGAATTGGCAAATCGTAAAACTGATGAAGAATTAAGAAATATCAGAAATATGAGAATTGTTATTATTATTGATGAAGCTCATCGTTCAACTTTTGGAGAAATGCTTGCAGATATTAAACGAATGCTACCAAGCGCACTTTTCTTTGGTTTTACAGGAACTCCTATTCAAAAAGAAAATATGAAAAAAGGTAATACAACATCTACAATTTTAGGGGATGAGTTGCACAGATACAGTATTGCTGATGGTATCAGAGATAAAAATGTCTTAGGATTCGATACATATAAAGTATTAACATTCCAGGATGATGACATAAGACAAGCTGTAGCCTTACAGCAAGCAAAATCAAATTCCGTTGAAGAAATATTTGAAGACGAAAAAAAGAAAAAAATATATTATAAATTCATGAATGAAGTAAAAATGGCCGGTTATTATGATAATGGAGACAATTATATCAAGGGGATTGAAGATTACGTACCTAATAGCCAGTATGAAACAGATAAGCACAGGCTTGCTGTAGTTAAGGATATTGTCAAAAATTGGGTAACGTTGAGCAGAAACGGTAAATTTCATGCTATTCTTGCAACTAGCAGCATTGCTGAAGCTATTGAATATTACAGACTTTTCAAAAAAGAAATACCATCATTAAAAGTGACAGCATTGTTTGAACCAACTATTGATAACAGTGGAGATAAGTCTATAGATAAAGAAGATGGATTAATTGAAATCATAGAAGACTATGAAAACAGATACAATAAACAGGGACAATATTCTATTCCTTTATTTCCAAAAATGAAGAAAGATATTGCCAAAAGATTAAGTCATAAAGAAAACTATTCAAAACTTAAACCCGAGGAAACAATCGACCTTCTTATCGTTGTTGAGCAAATGCTTACAGGATTTGATTCAAAATGGATAAATACACTTTATCTTGATAAAATTTTATATAATGAAAATCTTATACAGGCATATTCAAGAACAAATAGACTTTTTGGAATTGAAAAGCCATTTGGAACAATCAAGTATTACAGAAAACCTCATACAATGGAACGTTTAACAAAGGAAGCAGTAAAACTGTATTCTGGAAATAAACCATTTGGTTTATTTGTTGAACATCTTTATGATAATATCAGAAGTATGAACGAAAAATATTCTACTATCAAAAGTATATTTGACAATAGTGATATCAATGACTTTATGCAGATACCCGAAGACGAAGCTGCTTGTAAAAAGTTTGTGAAAGAATTTGGAAAACTTAACAGATATCTTGAAGCTGCTTTGATTCAGGGATTTACATGGGATAAGCTAGAATATAAAGACAAAGAAAACAACACAACAGTAATTTTAGAATTTAATAAATATATTTATGATGTCTTATCAGTAAGATATAGAGAAATAACAGGAGAAGGACCAGGAAGAGACCCAAAACCCGAAGGAACAGGATATAACATCGATACTAATACTTCAACGGTTAGAACTGATAAAATAGACGCTGATTATATGCAGTTAAACTTTGAAAAATATATTAAATCGATACAAAGCAATGTCCCACAAGAAGAACTTGAAAAAGTAACTAATGAGTTACATAAATCATTTGGCCTTTTATCGCAAGCCGAACAGAAACAGGCAAGTATTATCTTGCATGAGATTCAAAGCGGTGATTTACACGTAGATGAAGGTAAAACATTACAGGAATATATTGATGATAGGTTGTACAAAGAAAGAGACAGCCAAATAAAAGCTATCGTTAGAGCTTTAGGTATCAATGAAGAAAAGTTGCGTCACCTTATGAGTTTAAGACCAACACAAGACAAAATAGACGAATATGGAAGATATACTGATTTAAAAGGAACGATGAATGATACATTAGTTAAACAGTATTATGACAATCTTACAGGAAAAAATAATGTTTTATTCATATGTAAAATTAAGGCAGATAAGCTGTTAAGAGAATTTATTAAGCGTGACGGGTTCAATATTGATGAAATGGACTATGAAAAGCAAGAATAATAAGAGTTTCAATAAGATGTAGTGAAATGCTTCAACTATAAAATCAGTAAATATAAAAAAAGTAATTATAAAAATATTAAGGAACACATATTATTGTGCTTTTTGTTTTTTTGTTGATATTTATTGCATAATTTAATTTTAAATAATAGAATAGTAGTGAAGAATAGAACAAACTTAAATATGCCAAACTATTAAAGGAGGTGTTATTATGGCAACTTCAAGTATTACTCATAATTTTGTTATATCAGGACAACGTCAGGTAAATAAATTTGTTGAAGCAATAGAAGAATCTGCTAATAATCCTTCGATTCATACTCCTATAAATGCTAAGGAAATTAAAGGCGAAAACGCTCTAAGAAATTTTATGAAGCAAAGGAGAAAAATGGATGTCGGATAATAGATTCTTAATTATCAACATTCGAGAATATTTAGCGTTAGGCACTGATGAAGAAGCTGGAGAACCTGCATTAGTTAAATTGCTCTCTGGCTTTTCTTGTCCTCAAAATAAGGATGTTGAGTATTTTTTAAAAGAAAATGCAATTGAATTTACGAAAAAAAGTCAATCAGTTACATATCTAGTTTTTTCAAATATAGATGGTGCATTGTTGGGTTATTTTTCTTTAACATTAAAACCATTAATTGTAAAAGGAACTTCTATAAGTAAAACTATATCAAAAAAATTACAACGAATTAGTCAATTTAATAAAGAAATAGGGACATATACGATGTCAGCATATTTAATTGCTCAGCTCGGAAAGAACTTTTCTAATGATTTAAATAAAAGAATCACAGGAGAAGAGCTTATGAATCTTGCTATGAATACTATAAAAGAAGTCCAATATAAAGTAGGGGGTATTGTAGTATTTTTAGAAGCTAATGATAAAGAAAAATTAAAATTATTTTATGAAGAAAGAAATTTTAAAGAATTTGATTCAAGAATGACTTTTTCAAAAAACGGAGAAGAATATAAGTTATTACAATATTTAAAAGTTCTTTAAAATGCCTATAACATATTTATAAAAAAGGGACAAAAAAGGGACAACTCCTTGAGGAACCAACAAAAAATAAGTATAATATGGATGAAATAGGCGAAAAATGGCTAAAAAAAACTCAAAAAATGCGGAAATAACCGATGGTTTATTACCATACGTTGGTGAATAATTGAAATAAAAATAAGCTCATGATTACAAATTTATATGTAATCATGAGCTTTTTTGGTGTGCCGGGCATGGCATGAATTCAGTTGGAGATAAACCAACCACAGGTATTTACCGCCAAGTGTAGTGAACCACAAGCCGTTGACAGTGATGTCATGGGTGAAGGAAGTGGTGTAGCGATTCTTTTGAGCGTACGAACAGAAACTTGATGAGGCTAAATGGGGGATAAGGTAGCTAATCAAACTAAAGTCCAAAAGGTAAACGTAAAACCAAGACAGTAAATCAAGACGTTGTGAAAGAAATAGGATTCATGAATTACCCCGGGAGGTCTTATGGACGAGGAAGTCTAGTAAACTTTAAAATCAGTGATAGTACCCTCGGTCGAAAAAGGTCTGCCATAAGAAGTCAGATGAAGTCATAGTAGGTAGAAATACTGAAGGACTGAAACGTTTATAGAGTGCAAATCGCTATAAGCAATGTTTGGATAGTCCGAATATGAGAATAGCCTATAACTATGGAACGTAACCATAGAAGGTGAAGGTAGTTGGGATGTTTTCCAAATAAATTTACAAATAGAAGGAGGAGCAGCAAATGGAATTAATGGAAAAGATTTTAAGTGAAGAGAATTTACAGATTGCAATCAAAAAGGTCAAACAAAATAAAGGAGCACCTGGGATTGATAAGATGACAGTGCAAGAGATTGAATATTGGTTTGAACAATATCAGGAAGAATTAATCTCAAAGATAATGAATAAACAATATCGACCGATGCCTGTTAAGAGAGTGTATATCCCAAAACCTAATGGTAAACAAAGACCATTAGGAATAGCAACAGTAGTAGACCGAGTTATCCAACAAGCAATGTTACAAGTACTAAGTCAAATCTATGAGCCAATTTTTAGTGAACATAGCTTTGGTTTTCGACCAAGAAGAAGTGCTCACATGGGCAAGGAAGAAGTCTTATACTATCTAAATCAATGAAGAAGTTGCTTTAAAGATGACAGCGGATAAAATGATTGAAGATGAAAATAAACCAAAGAAGAAAAATGAACCTAAGTTTCAGGTCAACAATACAAAATATATAGAAACATTTGATAACATCAAAGAAGATGACAGTATTATGGCTGAACTATTTGATACGATGGAAAATAAGGATGATGATGGATTCTTCTTATCATAAGGAAAGGAGAGGTTACAAGGTAAATTTACCTTGTAGCTGTTTTTAATTATGGAATTAGTTTTAACAGCAATATTTGTAAAGAAAGATTCAATGCTTTCTTTTTATGAAGATAATTAAAATCATGATTACTTGTATATCTATGATACTAAAGATGATTCATATTTACAGGTACCAGAATGGGACTACAGTTTTGATGATTATGAACTAGATTATTTAGAACAGGGATATAATATCTTTTATATGCCAAATAGTACACATGCAGTATATTGGACATTAATTAATCGTTATTATGATGAAATTGAGCATCGAGAAGGATTAATCAGATATCTAGATTACTGTAAAACACATCATATCTGTCATGATTATCTAATAGAATCATGTGAATGTGAACTGCCAGATATCTTTGAATATGAAGAGGATCCTTATATTTATGAGCCAGAAGTTAGATAACATACTTTCAACCTATAGCTATGATGCAAGACAAAAAAATCAGCTAAGACTTGCTGATGAAAAAGGATTGGATATAGATTGTCAAAAATCCATTAGTAATACAAAGTGACTATAACGAAGAAATTGCATTATTTACTATACCGTCACCAGAACTTTGGAATAGTTTTTTTCGGCATAGTCACTATTATACCGAATTCGGTATAATAGTGATCAGGGCTGACAATATCAGATGCAGTCATATCACAAAATGCTTGAAGAAAAGGAAATTCAACAATCAATGTCAAGGAAGGGAACTATTTAGACAATTCACCCATGGAGAATTTCTTTGGAACGATGAAAAATGAAATGTTTTATGGTTATGAATATAATTTTGAAACATTAGATGATCTGAAGGTTGCGATAGAAGAATATATTGAGTATTAAAATACTCAAAGAATCATAGTGAAATTAAAAGGATTAACTCCTGTTCAATACAGGAATCAATCCTTAATAACTATTTAAAAAACAAATTTAAATGATTGTTCAACAAATTGGGTTCACTTCATTTTCATTTCTTTCTATTTAATTATTTTGTTTTTGTGAGCACATATTTATTAGCTATTTCTGTTATTACTTCAAATTTGCCTTGAGCAGCTAATTTGTTTAATTCACCACCAATACCAATTGCATCAACACCAGCATTAAACCATTCATGGGCATTATCTAAGTTGACACCACCAGTAACCATTAATGAAATATGAGGTAGAGGCCCTTTGACTGCACTTACATATTTGGGACCAAAAGCACTACCAGGGAATAATTTAATGATTTCACATCCAGACTCCATTGCTTCTACCATTTCTTTAATTGTCATACAACCAGGAATATATGGAATGCCATAGCGATTACACATTGTTGCAGTATCTTTGTTAAAAGCAGGTGAGACAACATATTTAGCACCAGCTATAATGGCGTTTCTTGCTGTTTGGGCATCTAAAACAGTACCAGCACCAATCAAAATATCATCACGACTTTGATAATCTTCTGTTAATTTTTTTATAATCGCATTGGCATTGTTATTGGTATAAGCAACTTCTATTGTATTTAAATGTCCTTTAATACAGGCAATAGCTGCTTTATAACCCTCTTCAAAGCTATCACCACGAATGACAGAAACAACACCTTGTTTTTTTAATTCTATAATTATATTTGATTTTGACATAAGATTCTCCTATCTAGATATTTCACTATTTGTTTTTAATAATTGTGTGATTTTCGAAATTGGTTCAAACATATTGTCACCAAGAATTGTACATTTATAAGTACCGCTTGCAACAGCAATGTTTATTGTATCTTGAATTGATAAACCATTCATAATACCATATAATGCTCCTGCGACATATGCATCGCCACTCCCGACTCTTTCAAGTAATGATGTTTTTAGTTCGACAGAATGATAAAATTTATCGCTATAAGCATATGATTTATAATTATTAATCATATTTTCATCAACAGATCGTACTGTGTGAAATAAAGCTTTAAAGTGATAAGTATCAATAAGAGCTTTCATTCTTTTTTTGATTTTTTCTTCTGTTGCATTAATTCTATCAAACATTTCCATATTATTATCATCACTCATAATTGGGTCAATTCCAAAACAATAATCAGCATATTTGGCGAATTGACTAAATCTTTTTTTTGCATCCTCTACACTAATCATCTTTGTGCGTAAATTTAAATCAATAGAAACAATAATATTTCTTTTTTTGGCTTCGTTTAATAAAGTAAGAAGAATCTTTCTTACATTTTCACTTACAGCTACAGTTATACCACTAAAATGAAAATGAGTAATATCTTTGAATAATACATCCATATTAATTGAGTTTAAATTAATATCACTAATGCTTGTATTCTTTCTATCATAGTATACATCACTTCCACGACAGCCATAACCATTAATAAGATAATATGTACCAATTCGTTCACCAGTCAATGCAATATTTGATGTATCTATTTGAAGGCTTTTTAAATAATCAATGAAAGAAAGTCCTACAGTATGATTTGGTAATCCAGTAAAAAAAGAAGTAGATATTCCAAATCCCGAAAGATTGCTAGCAATGTTTACTTCAGAACCGCCATAATATAAATGACAATTTGCTTCGTTTTTAAGTGGAGAGTAGTGTGATGGTGTAATTCTAATTAAAGGCTCTCCAAAAAATAATATTTTCATATATTCCTCCGTTTCTATCCAACTTTTCTTGGTTAGACATAAGTGTTTCATTAAAATTCTATCTAATTTTGTAATGGTTTCCTTTAATTAAATATAGAAGTAATATTACAAATTACAGGAAAGTAAGTAGGAAAATTTACGCAAATAGAATATCCAAAATTTATATAAGTTACTATTATCTTTTAAGTGTATACAAACAGAATCAAGGTTCAATAAGATTGAAATTATTGTAATATAATACAAATCAATGTAAAAATATGTTTCCTAGGCTAGATTTGTTTTGATAAATAAAGAAAGTTCAACGCAAGCAATAGACTCTGTAGACAAAAAATAAAAAAATGGATGTAATATATCAGTTATAGAGATAATTTGAATAATATTTACTCTATGAAAATGATATGTTAGTCGTTCGATTTTCTTGATTATAAATTATAAAAAACAATCTAGATTCAATTCTATTAGCTTATTCTACACTTGAATCGTTAAATTTTAATAATGTGATTTGTGTATAAATTCGAGATAATTTCTTTTACACTTATTCTTTTGAAAAACTGTCATCTCAGTGATGACAGAAGTCTTTATAATAAACAACACTTAGCCAATAAAAATAAAAAAGTAAGGAAGGAAAAGGTAATGTTAAATTTGATATGGTTGCTAAGTGTTGTGTTACAAACTATAAAATAGATTTAATATAATTAGCGATAGTTTTATCTTCGCAATTTTCAAAGAAGTATTCTTGGAATTTCTCGCCAGAAATAGTTTCTTTCAAGAAATCTTGATCAATTTCTTTTAAAATTGATAACATATCATTATGAGTGATTTCTTTTACTTTGTTTAATATTTTTGCATTTCTTTGTTCTGGAATAACTCTTTCTTTAGGATATCCGCCCCCCTTTTCTTCAGCAAATAATCTTTCAAATAATAATTTTAAGTTAAGTTCAGCTCCCCAACCAAATCCTTTTGCGTATGGAAGAGAAATTGCATTTCCACCATTAATTTGTGAAAATAAATAAGCATCAGTTGGTTCAACTGCATAACCACATATAACATTAGGGAAACTGTTTAATGCAAGCATAGCCCCAACGCCAGTACCACAACCAGTTACAACAAAATCAGCAGCTTTGGAGTTTAAAAGAATAGCAGCTAATAGACCATTTTGCACATAAGTTAATTGGCTTTCTCCTTCTTTACCATACATACCATAGTTATAAACTTCATAACCTTTATCATCTGCGACTTTTTTTAAGCAATCATAAATAATTGAGTTTTTAGTAGCTTGGCTGTTTTCATTAATTAAAGCAATTTTCATATTTAAAATCTCCTTTTTATTTACTTATTTATTTAGGTTGTTTTCCAATATAAGCAAGGATACCACCATCAACGTATAAAATATGACCATTAACAAAATTGCTGGCATCACTTGCTAAGAAAATAGCAGGACCCATTAAGTCCTCTGGATTTCCCCATCTAGCAGCAGGGGTTTTTGAAATGATAAATTGATCAAATGGATGTCTTGATCCGTCTTCCTGTAATTCTCTTAATGGAGCAGTTTGAGGAGTAGCAATGTATCCAGGCCCAATACCATTACATTGAATATTAAATTCACCATACTCACTAGCTATATTTTTTGTTAGCATTTTTAAACCACCTTTAGCAGCAGCATAAGCACTCACTGTTTCTCTTCCTAACTCACTCATCATTGAACAAATGTTAATAATTTTTCCATGTCCTTTTTTTATCATAGAAGGAATAACAGCTTTAGAAAGAATGAATGGACCATTCAAATCTATATCTATAACTTTTCTAAACTCATCTGCACTCATATCACACATTGGAACTCTTTTAATGATACCAGCGTTATTTACAAGAATGTCAATTATTCCAATTTCATCCTCTATTTTTTTTATCATTACATTAACATCGTCTTCATTTGTAACATCACAAACATAACCGTGGGCATTAATTCCAAGTTCTTGATAAGCTTGAATTCCTTTATCAACTAATTCTTGATTGATATCATTGAAAACAATTGTTGCGCCAGCTTCTGCATAAGCAGTTGCGATCGCAAAACCGATACCATAGGATGCTCCT
>OMCD01000944.1_pt1 | contig 19363 bp, 18 predicted proteins | sample 1674171 | NCBI WGS metagenome assembly OMCD01 (sample SAMEA103958149, study PRJEB25191) | human gut metagenome | biome: human-associated habitat [ENVO:00009003]; feature: intestine environment [ENVO:2100002]; material: feces | place: Germany | collected 2013/2015
AGCAGCGTGTTGCGGAACTGTTAAGCTATGCAGATACACTCGTCGATATGGAAAAAGAATTTGAGAAATATAACGAAAATGCCACACTTTCCTGAATTTATCAGCAGATCGGAATTTTTCCATTCAAGAATGTTTCTGATGTACGTCGTATGCTGCATTTCCTCCGTTTCTATAACAAAAAACAGACAGCGAAATCGAACCCGAAATCACTGTCTGTTTTTTAATTTTTACATTTCAGCGAAGCGGACAAGAATCGCATAATAAATCTTATCTACATTCGCCTTTGTTTTTTAATCAAGAATGATCAGTGCCATAAATACCAGATCGGTATCTCCGGTATTGGTCAGTGCATGACCGTGGTTATCCGGTGTGTAAGTCACATCTCCTGCCTTAACCGGGCGTACGGTTCCATTATCATCATAATCACCCTGACCTGCTAAGATGAAATAAGTTTCGCTCTCATTGTGATGTTCATGATAGCCAAGAGAACATCCCGGTTCAATCGTTACTTTTGCATATAATCCGCATTTTCCGTTGAGTTCTTTTTCACCGAGGATACGGTCAATGATTACGTGTCCTTTTCCACCACACATTTTTTCAACTACTTCTCTCTTTGTTGTCATCATTACGCCAACTCCTTTTAAAAATGATAAAATTGATTTTATAATAGCGATTCAGACATACACTTATAACCGAACCATTATCTTCTGCTGGCATCTGACCAACAACCCGATCGGTTAAAAGAATTTTGCAATCTCTTCTACTGATTTTCTTGTCGGTCTGTCCGGATCTGCATCGCTGTATCCCACACTGATCACACTGACAATGGACTCTTCTTTTGGGATGTCAAATGCTTCACGCAATTTATCTGCATCACGTAGTCCCATAACCAGCGTAGATAAGCCCTGATTTGCCGCCTCCAGCAGAAGATTCATATCGTGCAGACCGCAGTCGTAATAGCCCCAGCCGTTTCCAAGCTCGTTATCTGCAGTGCCGTCTTTCTGAAAACCGGCACGGTTTAAAATAACGGCAGATATCAGGAAAACCGGAGCGTTCTGCGTTTTTTTGCGATTGCCTTCACCCAGGGCATCCAGTACTGCCTGTCTTTTTTCTTCGGAAACCGCCACATAATAACGGATCTCCTGAGCATTTTTCCAGGTCGGTGCAAGGATTGCTGCCTCGATCATAGCTTTTACTTTTTCTTCTTCTACCGGAGTCGTCAGATACTGACGGATACTTTTTCGTTTCTGCATGACTTCCCGAAGTTCCATTTGTCTTACCTCCTTGCAGCTGCTTTCTCTGCTGCATCCACTACATGTCCGATCAGAACAGATGTGGTAACACTTCCGACACCGCCCGGTACCGGTGTGATCGCATCTACGATCGGCTCTACTTTATCGTAAGCTACGTCACCGCAGAGTTTGCCTTCCTCGTTGACATGGATGCCCACATCCACGACGACCTGACCGGCCCGCAGATGCTCTGCACCGATAAAGCCCATCCTGCCCATGGCCACCACCACAACATCGGCCTCGCGGCAGACATCGGGCAGGTTCTGGGTGCGGGAGTTGCAGAGGGTGACGGTGGCGTTTTCCCGGTCCAGCATCATGGCTGCGGGCTTGCCCACCACGAGGCTGCGGCCCACGACGACGGCCCGCCTGCCGGAGAGGGGGATGTTGTAGAATTTCAAAATTTCAAGACAGGCCTGCGCCGTGCAGGGCGGGTAGCCGACGGCAGTGTTGGTGAAGACACCGGCCAGCGAGCCGTCGGTGATGCCGTCAATGTCCTTTTCGGGCGAGAGCGCGGCGCGGATGGTCCTGTCATCAAACTGTTTGGGCAGGGGGCGGAAGAGCAGACAGCCGTGGATGGCGGCGTCTGCGTTGATGCCGGCCATGACGCGCAGCAGCTCTTCCTGCGAAGCGTCGGCGGGCAGAAGGAACTGCTTCACCTCGACGCCCACCTTCGCACAGCGGGCCATGACGCCTTTCTCGTAGGAGAGGTCATCGGGGCGTTCGCCCACCCGGACGACGGCCAGCGTGGGGACAACGCCCTTTTCCCGCAGTGCGGCGCAGCGGGCGGCATTTGCTTCGTTCATGGCGGCCACGACGGGCGCACCCTTCAAAATGGTAGACATATACGTTCCCTTTCTATGCATCAGGCCCGCAGGCGGCTTGCCACGGACTGGTAGACTTCGTCGGCCAGCGGCAGATATTCCGCCAGCATCTGGGCCGCTTTTTCGTCCAGCGCGGCGGCATGGGCGCGGTCCGTCATGAGCTTTGTGTTGATGGCGACATTCAGCGCCGACGCCTGAAGCGCGGCCTTGCAGAACAGCGCCGCACAGCCTGCGTCTGAGACAGCCAGCACACTGCCCTTTTCGGCGTAATCGGCCGCAAGACGGATGCCCTCACAGCAGGCGTCCATGATGTCCAGCGGCACGGCGCAGGCCCCGTCCAGCGCCTCGGCCAGCACAGCGGCCTTGCGGGCCTGCTGTTCGGGCGTCTCTCTGGGCAGGCCGTAGGCCGCCGCCAGAGGCGTGAATGCGTCGGCGTCCGCCTGCACGAGGGCTTCCAGCCGTTTGCGCAGGGCTTCCGCACGGGCATTCAGCGCCAGAATCTCTTCTTCCACGGCGGCATATTTCTTTTTGCCGGTGGTGAGATTCCCCACCATATTGCCCAGCGCCACGCCTGCCGCGCCCACGAGGGCCGCCGCGCCGCCGCCGCCCGGGGCGGGGGCTTTGCTGGCAAGCCGGCTCAGAAAGTCCTCACAGCTCAGTTGTGTCAAATCCAAAATAAAGTCCTCCCTCTGTCACGAATCCGTCCAGTGTTTCGTCATGGGCGTCCACTGCCGCCGCGTCCACCCGCTGGGCCTCAAAGGCCACGCCCAGCTTCACAGCCCGGGTGCAGCGGGGGAGGTAGCGGTCATAATAGCCTTTCCCCATCCCCACCCGGCGGCAGACTGCATCAAAAGCCGTGCAGGGGACCAGCACGAGGTCGAGCTTGTCCGGTGGCAAAACTACAGACCGGCTCAAAATGGGCGTGCGGATGCCGTAAGTACCCACTTCCCAACCGTCCGGCCCCGGTACGGCGGCTGTCAGCGAAAAGCCCTCGCCGCAGATGGGGTAGGCCAGCGTTTTGCCCTGCCGGGCCGCTTCCACAGCCAGCGCCGAGAGGTCGGCCTCGCCGCCGAAGGCCGCGTAGAGCAGGATGTTTCCTGCCTTTTTGAAGCAGTCCAGAGCCATGATGCGGGCGCAGAGAGCGGCGTTGGAACGGGTGCGCTGGGTGTCCGACAACGCCCGGCGGGCCGCAATGCCCGCTTTGCGCTGTGCGGCTTTTTGCTCCGTGATGGTCATGGCAATGGGCTCCTTTCTGCACCCGGTGGGCAAATCTGCACAAAAACCGGGACGGATTTTTGTTATAATAATAAGCGCTGGGCGCAGAAAAAGCAAGGCTTTGGCAGGATGGGTGAAATATCTTCATCCAACCGAAAAGAAACGAATCAAACCGTATCGGTAGCTTTCCCCCTGTACCAGTAAAGCCCCCTGCCCTCCGGCGGGAGACGGAAAAAAATACTGCACCTGCAGCCCCGGGCTGCCGCCCCAAAAGCGGCCCCGGGGCTGTATTTTTTTGCTTTCAGCCCCTCAAATCCTGTTATTTTGTGGAAAATGCACGGTTGGTGGGACTGTATTTTGTAAATGTGACGAAAGTGAGAAAACCCTATTGACAGACTGACAGGGGGGGGGGTATAATTAGCCCACAGGCCGACAGTCGAAAAATGCTAGCCTGCCTGTATAATTTATCTTTATTTATGGAGGCAAAAATCATGAAAATGGCAAAGAAACTTCTGGCCGTCGTCCTCGCTGGTGTCATGGCTGTGTCCATGCTGACCGGCTGCGCAAGCATCTCTTCTCGTCGGGTCGCTGACGAGCTGGAGGGTATGCTGAAGGCCGCTAACGACAAGGCTACCGTCAAGGCAGTCGATGACGATCTGGCAAACAAGGCAGCCAATGTTGCTAAGGACGAGCACGGCGCTCTGAAGGCTGACAACGTTCTGAAGGCTGCCGTCAAGACTGAGCTGACCAAGAATAACAAACTCGGCGACTCCTATATCTGGATTGCCTACTTTGCAACCAAGGATGTGAATAAGACTGTTAAGGCTCAGAACATCGCCAAGGCGCTGATCGGCACGAACGGTAAAATCGGCACCGATAAGGCTATCAACAGCAACGATGTCAAGGTCGGCGACAAGAGCGGCAATGAAATCGAGGCTGGCAACAAGTTCGAGCTGAGCATGAAGCCGTTCAAGGTTGGCGACGCCGATTACGTCATGTTCGTTGTCACCTGCAAGGCTCAGGTCAAGGCTGCAGGTTGATCGCACCTGAGCTGACATAAGCCCAGCAATAAAACGATATTATCTATTCCTCGAAATAAAAATGGCACAAGGGCCTGGAGTGGAAACACCCCGGGCCCTTGTGTTTTTTGCTGTCTTCCCACACTCTGACATCCTTTGCCTTTCGTATCTGGTAGGATGGAATGGAGGACAGGCCCCGAGGGCGCTGACTCTGAACGAGGAACAAAAAAACTTCTCACCAGCGGAAAGGAAAGGATACTATGAGGAATCATCAGATGCAGATGCCCGCCCAGTATACATCCATCGGGGACGACGAAATGGTGCTGCTCTGCGGCGGCGAGACCACGGCATGGCAGATGTTTCAGGACATTGGCCGGGTGCTGAACTATGTGGCCCGTATCTTCTCGGCAGGCAGCTCCATCGTCAACAATGTGGTCACCATCGTCAATTATTTCAATAAGCTCGAAGACCTGCTCCCGGTCATCGGGGAAGTATAAATGAAAAGAGGCTGTTGCAGTGCAACAGCCTCTTTGTGTATTGTAGCTTAGTAGTGCAGCTCGTCGGCGGTCAGTGCCTCGAGCAGGGGCAGCATGGCGGCAGCCTCAGCCCTTGCGGCGGGCAGGTCCATGTCGCGGTAGTTGCCGCACTCCACCTCGCTTGCGCCGGGGACATCGCCCTCGAACGCAGCCATGAAGCGGAAGGACTCCACCGTCAGGCTCAGCGCCTCGGCGGGGGTCAGGCCCCGGGTCAGCAGGTAAAAGCCGGTGCGGCAGCCCATGGGGCCGACGTAGATGACGCCGTCCTTATACTGGCTGTTGCGGGCGTAGGTGGCGAAGAGGTGCTCCAGCGTGTGGGCTGCGCCGGTGGAGAGATAATCGCCGTGGTTCGGCTTCTTCATCCGGATGTCCCAGGTCAGAACATCGCCGTCCTGACGGCTCAGGTACATACCGCGGTCGAGCTTGGTGTGGTCTACACAGAAACTTGCAATGCGCTCCATGCTGTGCCTCCCGGGATCAGGCCTGCAGGCGCTGGACGCTGCCGTGTGCGCAGTCCACAGCGACCATCAGACCGTCGCGGATGTGGGCGGTAGCGCCGACGGCACCCACGATGGTGGGCTTGAGCAGGGCCTTGCCGGCGATGGCGGCGTGGCTGTTCAGGCCGGCTTCCTCGACCACCAGAGCGGCAGCGTCACGGACGTAGCTCAGCATCTCGTTGGAGGTGGAGGGGACGACCAGGACCATGCCGGGCTTGAACTTTGCGCGGATCTCCTCGATGGTGCGGCAGACGCAGGCCTTGCCGGTGGCGTTGGCCAGAGCAGAGCCCTCGGGGCCGACGCCGACGCCGGTAGCCAGGCAGTTGCCGATCATGTGGATCTTGATCATGTTGGTGGTGCCGGAGACGCCCACGGGGACGCCGGCGGTCACGACAGCCAGCTCACCGTCGTGCAGATAGCCGTGCTCTTTTGCCAGAGCGGTGGACTTCTCGATGAGCTCATCGGTGCTGGTGGCGAGGTCCATCATGAGCGGGGTGATGCCCCAGGAGACGGACAGCTGGCGCTGGACCTGCTCGTCCATGACGCAGGCGATGATGGGCTGAGAGGGGCGGTACTTGCTCAGCAGGCGGGCAGTATTGCCGGACTCGGACACGGTGACGATGGCAGAAGCGTTGACGTCCTTTGCGGTCAGGCAGGCAGCGTGTGCGGTAGCGTCGCTGACGCTGATCTGGCCGGCGGCATCGGTCAGGCGGTTGTCGCGGTAGTGGACCTCGTTCTCGGTGCGCTCTGCAATGGCGGACATGGTCTTGAGGGCCTCAACAGGGTATGCGCCCGCAGCGGTCTCGCCGGAGAGCATGATAGCGGAGGTGCCGTCGTAGATGGCGTTTGCCACGTCGGAGATCTCGGCGCGGGTGGGGCGGGGGTTGACGATCATGCTGTCCAGCATCTGGGTGGCAGTGACGATGGGCTTGCCGAAGGAGAAGGAGCGGTCGATGACGCTCTTCTGGATGCCGGGCAGCTCGGTGAAGTCGATCTCGACGCCCAGGTCGCCGCGGGCGACCATGACGGCGTCGGCAGCGGACAGGATGCTGTCGATGTTATTGACGCCCTCGCGGTTCTCGATCTTGGCGATGATGCGGATGTTGGAGTCGTACTCGTTCAGCAGGTTGCGGATGTCGTAGACGTCCTGTGCGGTGCGCACGAAGGAAGCAGCGATGAAGTCGAAGCCCTGCTGGACACCGAAGATGATGTCATCCCGGTCGCGCTGGCTCAGGTAGGGCATGGACAGGTGGACGCCGGGGACATTGACGCCCTTCTTGGTCTTGATCTTGCCGCTGTTGAGCACTTCGCAGACGATGTCGGTGTCCGTGACGCTCTTGATGGCCAGCTTGATGAGGCCGTCGTCCAGCATGATGGTGCCGCCCTCGTGGACGTCCTGGGGCAGGTCCTTGTAGGTGATGGAGCAGATCTCCTTGGTGCCCTCCACCTCGCGGGTGGTCAGGGTGAAGGTCTGGCCGGCTTCCAGCATCTCAACGCCGTTCTTGAACTCCTTCAGGCGGATCTCGGGGCCTTTGGTGTCCAGCAGGGCAGCAACGGGCTTGTTCAGCTCAGCGCGGACAGCCTTCAGCATGTCCAGACGGCCCTTGTGCTCCTCGTAGGAGCCGTGGGAAAAGTTGAAGCGGGCCACGTTCATGCCGTTGGCGACCAGCTCGCGCAGGACGCCGTCCTTATCGGTAGAAGGGCCAAGGGTGCAGATGATCTTCGTTTTTCTCATAAATATACCTCTAACAGTCTCTTTTTTCCTCTATGATGGGCGCACAGGTGCCAAATATGCCCTGCGGCCGCTGGCCGGACATCGGCCCGGTCAGGGGTGTTTGAAAACCTTACCATTCTATATTATAACCGCTTGTGTACAAGAGAGCAAGAAAAAATTCGGCAAAGAAAACCTTAAATTTTCGTGATAGATGCCGGAGCGATAAAACGCTTGCGAAAAGTGCGTCCATCGCCTATAATAGGGCTAAGCAAAAGTCTCACTTCTGCCCCGAAGGGACAGAGGTGAGCGCAAAATGATAGAAACGGAGTGAAAGCGTAATGGAAAAGCGCGTTTTTCTGATCGTTCTGGACAGCTTCGGCATCGGCGCAGAGCCGGATGCCGCCGCCTTTGGCGATGAGGGGACCAACACCCTCGGCGCCATCGCCAACCACCCCAACTTCAACTGCCCCAACCTGAAAAAGCTCGGACTGTTCAACATCGACGGTGTGACCGTCGGCGAGAAGGATGCCGCTCCCATCGGCTCCTTCGCCCGCCTGCAGGAGCAGAGCATGGGCAAGGATACCACCATCGGCCACTGGGAGATCGCCGGTGTCGTCAGCCCGAGGCCCCTGCCCACCTTCCCGGACGGCTTCCCGGACAGCCTCATCCACGAGTTCGAGGAAAAGACCGGCCACAAAGTCCTCTGCAACAAGCCCTACTCCGGCACGCAGGTGCTGAAGGACTACGGCGAGCAGGCCATGAAGGAGGATGCCCTCATCGTCTACACCAGCGCCGACAGCGTGTTCCAGGTCGCCGCCAACGAGGAGCTTGTGCCGGTGCATGAGCTGTACCGCTATTGCGAGATCGCCCGCGAGATGCTGAAGGGCGAGTACGGCGTGGGCCGCGTCATCGCCCGCCCCTTCCTCGGCCACACCGCCGACACCTTCTACCGCACCACCAACCGCCACGACCTGAGCCTCAAGCCGCCCCGCAAGACCATGCTGGACCTGCTCAAGGACGCAGGCAGGGATGTCATCGCGGTCGGCAAAATTTTCGACATCTTCGACGGCGAGGGCGTGACGGAAAAGATCAAGACCACCGGCAACACCAACGGCATCGCCTTCACCAAGGCTTTGCAGACCCGCGACTTCGAGGGTCTGGCCTTCGTGAACCTCGTCGATTTCGATATGCTCTACGGCCACCGCCGCGACGTGGCAGGCTACGCCGCCGCCGCCACCGAGTTCGACAAGTTCGTTGCCGACTTCATCCCCGGGATGCGGGAGGGCGACATCCTGATGGTCACGGCCGACCACGGCTGTGACCCCTCCTACACCAAGACCACCGACCATACCCGCGAGTATGTGCCGTATCTCATCTGCGGCAAGGGCGTCAAACCGGGCGTTGACCTCGGCACCAAGCTCTGCTTCGGCACCATCGCACACACCATCTGCGACTATCTGGGCGTGGATGCCTCCACGCTGGACGGCCAGAGCGTGCTGAGCGACATTTTAGCTTAAACAGGCAAAAGAAAAAGGACTGCGTGAGCAGTCCTTTTTCTTTTGCCATTCTATTTACGCTGCATCATTTTCAGCGCTGGAAGCGTCGCCGCTGCCGGAGCCGAACAGGGCGTCCAGCACGGTGGAAGCGGCCTGATGCAGGGAGGAAGCCGCCTGCTCCACCTGCTCCTGGGTCGGCATACTGAAGGACGGCGACTCGGTGGAGTCTGCCGGGGCTTCTTCGCTGCCGTCTGCAGGAACCTCGGTGGAAGCGCTGGGCTCACCGGAGGCGTCGCCCTCGGCGGGCTGGCTGTCAGCGGGGGCCTCTTCCGCCGGGGCTTCGCTCTCGGCGGGCTCTTCTGCGATCACGCTGTCGGGAGATTCCTCCGGGATGGATGCACCGGCGTTGGGGTCGGCGGTCGGCGTGAAGACATCGGTCTTCTCGGGGGTCTGGCTGGTGCTGGTGAGCTTGTCCTCGCCGCCCAGAACCGCTGCGATGAGGGCCTTGGCCTCGTTGACCGAGTTCTCATCCGGCTTCATGACGTAGAGGCTCTGGCCCTTGGCGGAGTAGCACTTGCTGCTCTTCGCGCCCGAGCCGGTGACGGTGTAGCTCTGGATGTCCCAGTTGGCAAGGTCGCCCAGCTGCATCCGGACCAGCGCAGAGATCTGTTCCTGCGAGAGGCTGGTGACGAAGCAGTCGGCGGCGGCGTCCATCAGCTTGGAGAAGCCCATGAGCAGGGCGGGAGACTTGAGCTTGTTGACCATCGCGTCGATGACTTTCATCTGGTTGATGCCGCGCTGGATGTCGCCGGTCTTGAAGGCGTGGCGCTCACGGGCAAAAGCCAGAGCGGACTTGCCGTCCAGATGGTTCCAGCCCTCGGCGAAGGTGGTGGGGTCGTAGTAGCCGGGGCTGCCCACCGAGGTGAAGGCCTGGTCGGAGTAGACGTCCACGCCGCCGATGGCGTCGATGATGTTGATGAAGCCCGCAAAGTTGATGCGGAGGTAGTGCTCCACATTCACGCCGTAGAGGTTGCCCAGCGTGGCCATGCTGGTCTCGACGCCGTAGAGGCCGGCGTGGGTCAGCTTGTCCTTGCTGTCGGTGCCTGCGAGGTCAACATAGTAGTCGCGCGGGGTGTTGATGAGGGCCGCCTGCTTGGTGGTGGGGTTAACCACGGCGAGGATGTTCACGTCGCTGCGGGCCTTTTCGGTCAGGTCACCGCGGTTGTCCACGCCGCTGAGGTAGACGACGAAGGGCTCTTTCGTGATCTTGTTCGCCTCTGCGCCGGTGAGCAGGCCGGAAGTCATGCTGTCCAGTGCGGTCAGACCCTGCTGCGCCCAGACACAGCCCACGGCCAGCGCGGCGCAGAGCAGGACGGACAGCACCCGGGCCACGACGGCACCGCTGCGGGAGGCGAGGCACTTGCGCACCAGCAGCCAGAGCAGCACCAGAAGCGCAGTGATGATAACGAGGTAGAGCACCGGCAGCATCTGGGTGCGCCAGAGCTGCACCAGCGCGGCAAGGCTCAGGATGGCCTGCAGTACCAGCAAGACCATTCCTCCTTTCGGAAGTTTGTCGTCAGCGGGGGCGGGCTCGCTGGGGTGCAGCGGCTCCCACTGTCTGCGGGGCGGCACCGGAGGCTTCGGCGGCTCAGACGGAGGCGTTGGTGCCGGTTTCGGCGGTGCTTTGGGGCGGGAAGGCTCCGGCGAGAAGAAATCGGCGCTGTCTACCTCCACTTCGTCGGGTTCGCTGCGCTTGATGCCCCGGTGGATGTGCCGGGGGCCTTCGTCGTTATTCTGGGGATGGGTATGCTTGTTTTCGTCAAACATAGGCGTTCACTCCTTTGGATGTGTATGCCGTCATGTGGTGGGGATGATGCTCAGCACAGCCCGGGCGGGCAGGCAGGTGGCCGTCTGGTCTTCCTCGCTGAGCCAGCCGAAGGACTCGCAGATGTGGTCAGGGCAGGGCGAATCCACAAAGCGGGCCGCGCCGTCCTGGATCCTGATGTGGACGGTGAGGTAGCCGGTGTCTACGTCGTAATCGGCGTCTTTTTCGAGAGGAAAGGTGAGCTTGGTGTTGCTGTCGCCATAGATGAGCTCTGCGCAGAGCGGCGCACCGGTCTGGTTTGCTTTCCGCACCAGCAGCAGCACGGCGGCTGCGGCCAGAATGACGGCAGCAAAGACCAGATCCATCAGCAGTTTTTTGTGTTGTTTCATAAAAAATTATCCTTTGAGCGGGATCTGCTCCAGCTCGGCCAGCCAGAGCGCGGCGGCTGCGTCGCTGGGCATCCGCCAGTCGCCCCGGGGCGAGAGGGTGACGCTGCCCACCTTGGGGCCGTCGGGCAGGCAGCTGCGTTTGAACTGCTGGGCGAAGAACCGCCAGTAGAAGTTGCGCAGCCACTTGTAAAGCACTTCGTCCGGGTACTCGGCCCGGCCTGCGAAGGCCGCTTTCGCCAGCCGGAATATCTTCGACGGGCCGAAGCCGAAGCGGAGAACATAATAAAGGTAGAAGTCGTGCAGCTCATAGGGACCCACGAGGTCTTCCGTCTTCTGAGAGATCTCGCCGTCCTTGGCAGGCAGCAGCTCCGGGGAGACGGGGGTGTCGAGGATGTCCAGCAGCACCCGGCGCAGCTCGGCGGAGGCGGCAATGTCGGCTTCATACTGGACGAGGTGGCGCACCAGCGTCTTGGGGACACCGGCGTTGACGCCGTACATGCTCATGTGGTCGCCGTTGTAGGTGGCCCAGCCCAGCGCCAGCTCGGAGAGGTCGCCGGTGCCGACGACGAGGCCGCCGGTGCGGTTGGCAGTGTCCATCAGCTCGAGGGTGCGCACACGGGCCTGTCCGTTCTCGAAGGTGACGTCCAGCACGCTCTCGTCCTGGCCGATGTCCTTGAAGTGGCTGTGGACGGTGTTGGCGATGTCGATCTCGGTAAAGCTGACGGCCAGCTCGTCGCATAAGATCTCCGCATTGCTGCGGGTGCGGTGGGTGGTGCCGAAGCAGGGCATGGTCACGGCCAGCACATCGCTGGTGGGGCGGCCCAGCTGCTTCATGGCGCGGACGGCCACCAGCAGAGCGAGGCAGCTGTCCAGACCGCCCGAGATGCCGATGACCGCCGTCTTGGCGTGGGCATGCTCGAGGCGCTTGGCGAGGCCGTCGGCCTGCATTTTCAAGATCAGCTCACAGCGCTCGGCCCGGCGGCGCTCGTCGTGGGGGATGAAAGGCGTGGGGTCTACCCAGCGGGAGAGCTTGGTCTCGGTGAGGGCAAGGTCGAAATCGACGGTCAGATACCCCTCAGCGCTGGGCTCGAAGCTGGTGTTGCGCGCCCGCTCCGACTCCATCCGCTGGCAGTCCAGCTCCGTCTCAGCCCAGCCGCCCTCGAAGGGAGACGTCTCGGCGAGGAGGGTGCCGTTCTCGGCGATGAGGTCGTGGCCGGCGAAGACCATGTCCTGGGTGCTCTCGCCGTGGCCGGCAGAAGCGTACAGGTAGCCGCAGAGCAGGCGGGCGGACTGGTTCGACACCAGCGCCCGGCGGTACTCGGCCTTGCCGACCGTCTCATCGCTGGCCGAAAGGTTCGCAATGACGGTGGCACCGGCCAGCGCATGGAAGGTGGAGGGGGGCAGAGCGCTCCACAGGTCTTCGCAGATCTCCACGCCCAGAACGAAGCTGGGCATCTGGCGGCAGCGGAAGAGCAGGGACGTACCGAAAGGCACCTCCTGCCCGCAGACCGTCACATTTTCCACCTCGGTGCTGCCCGGGGTGAACTGGCGCTTTTCGTAGAACTCGCCGTAGTTGGGCAGGTAGGTCTTGGGGACAAGGCCCAGCAGACGCCCGCCGCAGAGGACGGCGGCGCAGTTGTACAGTTTGCCCCGCACCAGCAGCGGCAGGCCCACGAGGGCCACGACGTCCAGCGCCCGGCTGGCGTCCAGCACGGTCTGCAGGGCGTCCAGCGCGCCCTGCTGCAACGTGCGCTGCAAGAATAGATCGCCGCAGGTGTAGCCGGTGAGGCAGAACTCGGGGAACACCGCCAGCCTGACGCCGCGGGCCGCAGCGTCCTGTAGCTGAGATACGATTTGGGAAGCGTTATAATTGCAGTCGGCCACCCGCAGCGAGGGCGAGAGGGCGGCTGCTTTCAAAAAACCATCTTTCATCGGAGGATTTCACATCCTGTCTGTTGAATTAAGGCCCCGGCGGAGACATGCGCTGCGGGGTTTTGTTCAGTATACCACAAACCGGCCCAAACGAAAAGTGACAGTGTGGTTAAAGAAACGAAAAAACGCTGCCTGCACACCGCAGACAGCGCTGAAAACAAAAGATGGAAAACGAGATAGACCGTAAGCCGGGTTCTGTATTAAACGACGATCTGTCTAGACCTGCCATTGCTGACAGGTTCGTGCCGCCTTCGGGACACGCGAGCAGCGCTGTACGTCCCATATAGGCGTTGCTTCCGGTAGGGTTTACAAAGCCGCATAGTCACCCATGCGCTGGTGAGCTCTTACCTCGCCCTTTCATCCTTACCGCATTGCTGCGGCGGTTTCCTTTCTGTTGCACTTTCCCTGAGGTCACCCTCGGCTGCCGTTAGCAGTTACCGTGCTCTGTGAGGCCCGGACTTTCCTCAGAGCGGTCAAAGCCGCCCCGCCGCCGTATGTTCCACTCGTTTTCCGCTCCTCATGATACCATAAAAAAACAAGATTTGCAAGAGAAAGAGAATTTTGCTATACTTATCTTATATGTTGCCCGCGCTGGAGGTGGGAAGATGAAGCTTTATTTCAAAGTCCCGCCCGAGGCGGACGGGATGCTGCTGCGCGGTTTTCTGCGCAAGTGCAGTGTCTCCACCGACCTGTCCCGGGCCGTGAAATTCCGGGGCAGCGGCTTTTTTGCCGACGGCGCCCCCATCCTGGCCAACCGCCGGGTGGAGGCCGGGCAGGTCATCTCCTTTGAACTGCCGCCGGAGGGGGAGGGCGTTGCGCCGCAGGACGACATCCCGGTGGATGTGGTCTACGAGGACGCTTTTGCCCTCGTGGTGGAAAAGCCGCCCCATCTCGCGGTGCATCCTACCCTGAATTACCCGCTGGATACGCTGGCGAACGGCTATGCCGCCTGGGCGCTGCGTCAGGGTAGAAGCCCCGTCTTCCGCCCGGTGAACCGCATCGACAAGGACACCAGCGGCCTCGTGCTGGCGGCTCAGAATGGCTACGCCGCCCCGCTGCTGGCTCAGCGGGTGGAAAAGCTCTACTACGCCGTTGTAGAAGGAGAACTTCCCCTCGGGCCGGGCGTCATCGACGCCCCCATCGGGCGGCAGGGGGAGAGCATCATCGGGCGGTGCGTCACCCCCGATGGCAAACCCAGCCGGACGGAATATACCATATTGAAAGCCGAAAACGGCCTGAGCCTCGCGGCCTGCGTCCCGGTGACGGGCCGGACCCACCAGATACGGGTACATTTTGCATCCATCGGCCACCCGCTGGCCGGCGATGACCTCTACGGCGGGAGCCGGGCGCGCATCGGGCGGCAGGCGCTCCACTGTGCAAAACAGACGTTCTGGGTGCCGCGCTGCGAGCCGATGCCGAACGGCATCCGCATCGAAGTGCCGGTGGACGAAACGACTCTGAGGCCGGTGACGGTGGAAAGCCCGCTGCCGGAGGATATGACAAAGCTTTTTGTCTAAATTTGTGTATTTCGTGAAAAGTAAGTGAAAGCTAAGCCCAAATTTTGTGTCAATGCTTGTTTCGGCGCTGGCAGGGTGTATAATAAATAGAGTTATTCCTGTCAAAAAAGCTGTCCTTATGCGGCAGCGTGTCGATAACAGAGAAAAGAGACAAATCAGAATCTCCTGAAAATACAGGAAGGAGCATCCTTTTTGCTGGAAGATAAAACAACTGAAACGCGGCAGGGCGAGCCAGCCGCTGCGCCGCGGCACACCGGCTTCCGCGCAAAGCTGCGCTCGCTTTGGGCGCAGCTCCAGTGCGTCCACCTGCTGCGCCGCCACCGGCGGTATCGCCGCCGCAGACACCGGCTGGACAATGCCTCCCGGAAGCTGCGCTCGTCGAAGCTGGTATTGCGCGTTGGCGCAGTGCTCTACGCACTGGGCTTTGGCGCGGAGTATGCTGCCGTGCGGGTGGGACGTGCCATCAAGTACGCCGCTCTCTGGGCTGCTGGAGGCATCCGCCGCTTTGCAAAGGCTCTGGCGGAGACGGCGTTCCCCGGCGCAGCACAGGTGGCCAAAGACCTGTTTGGCCCCATCGTGCTGTTTGCAAAGGGCATCGTGTCCCTTCTCATCCATGCCCACCGCATCCGCAAGGAGCAGGGCTTCGGTGCAGCATTTGAGGCCAGCGTCCACTACTTCAAAAACGGCGTCCGCCGCAACCTCAGTCTGCTGCCCCGCATGGCGATGTATGCCCTGCCCATCTGCGCACTGGCGCTGGGCGCAGCAGTGTTCCAATATGTCATCCACCAGCCTTATGCACTGGCCGTCCGGGTCAACGGCGAAACCGTGGGCTATGTGGCGAATGAGGACGTCTTCAACACGGCCCGCGAGGACGTGATGGAGCGTATCAGCTACGCCGGCACCGACAAGACCGAGTGGACCATCGAGCCGAGCTACACCCTTGCCATCGCCCACCACATGATGGACGAAAACGAGATGGCAAACGCCATCATCCAGAGCGCCGGCGACCAGATCAGCGAAGGCACGGCTCTTTATCTGGACGGCGAGTTGACGGCGGTGTGCAGCGACGGCAAAGCGCTGCGGGATTACCTCGCCGCCATGCTCGACCCCTACGAGGAAGAAGAGGACGACCCCAATGTGAGCGTGGGCTTCAACAAGCAGGTCACGCTGGAAGACGGCCTCTACTTCAAGGAAGGTTTGCAGGATTTTGAGACCGTCCGGCAGGAGCTGGTGGGCGTGAAGCAGGCTCAGAAGGTCTACACCGTCAAGGCGGGCGACACCCTCTGGACCATCGCACATAACAATGACCTGACCTTCCGTGAGCTGTGCGCCCTCAACCCGGCGTTCAAGGGTGAGCCGCTGAGCGAGACGTCCAGCATCCTTGAGGGCGACCACCTCGTCATCACCAAAGAAGAGGCTGGCCTTGAGGTGCGCATCACCCGCATCGAGACCCGTGAGGAAGAGATCGCATTCTCCACGGAGACGACAAAATCCAACGAATATACGAAGGGAACCACCAAGGTGCTCCAGGAGGGCGAGAACGGTCTGCGCCGTGTGACCCTCCAGAACGTCTACGACACCAACAATATCCTTGTGGACCAGAGCGTGCTTTCCACCGAGGTCGTCAAGGAGCCGGTGAACAAGAAGGTGGTCGAAGGCACCAAGAAGGTGACTTCCAGCACCAAGTACATCACCGGCAGCGGCCAGTTCATCTGGCCTGTGCCGAACTACCGCTACTGCTCGCGCTGGTACGGCGGACGCCACAAGGGCGTGGACATCTGCGCCCCGGCCGGTACGCCCATCTACGCCTCCGCAGGCGGCACCGTCGCAAAGGCGGGTTACAACAAGGCCGGTGCAGGCACGGGCTACGGCTACTCGGTCATCATCAACCACGGCGGCGGCTACAGCACTGTGTATGCGCACTGCCTGTCCCTGACCGTCAGCGCGGGCCAGACCGTCAAGCAGGGCCAGCTCATCGGCTATCTGGGCAGCACGGGCCGTTCCACCGGCAACCACTGCCACTTTGAGATACGTCTCAAGGGTTCGTACATTCCCCCGCAGAACGTATTCCCGGGGAAGAAATAATTTCATAAAAAGGAGATAATTATTATGGCTACTCCTCACATCAGCGCCGAAAAGGGCGATTTCGCAAAGACTGTCCTGATGCCGGGCGACCCCCTGCGCGCAAAGTTCATTGCTGACACCTTCCTGAAGGATGTCCGTCAGGTGACGGGCGTCCGCGGGATGCTGGGCTTTACCGGCACCTACGAGGGCCGTCCCATCAGCGTGATGGGCAGCGGCATGGGTATGCCCTCCATCGGCATCTATTCCTACGAGCTGTTCAAGTTCTACGATGTGGACAACATCATCCGCATCGGCTCCGCCGGCAGCTACACTGCCGACGCCAAGCTGTTCGACACCGTGCTGGCTACCGGTGCGGTCAGTGAGTCCAACTATGCCCGCGTCCAGAGCGGCAACGACCACGACATCACCTTCCCCAGCGAGACTCTGAATGATAAGCTGCGCGCCTCCGCCAAGAAGCAGGGCATCAAGCTCATCGAGGGCAACATCCACTCCTCCGACGTTTTCTACCGTCAGCCTTCCGACGCAAAGCCCACCTACTGGGAGCTGCTGCGCGACGAGCGCGGCTGCCTCTGCGTGGAGATGGAGAGCTTTGCTCTGTTCGCCAACGCCGAGGCTCTGGGCAAGAACGCTGCCTGCCTGCTGACCATCTCCGACAGCTTTGTCTCCCCGGAGATCACCACCGCAGAGCAGCGCCAGAAGAGCTTCACCGATATGATGAAGGTCGCACTGGGCGCGGAGTACTAAGAGCTTTTTGGATCAAAGAGGGCCGCTGTGGTTGCAGCGGCCCTCTTTTTTGACGCAGAGGCGGCGGCTTTGCTTGCACTCCTGAAAAGAATGATTTATACTTGGATCAACAAAAACAGCTTCGTCCCACAGGACGAAGAACGCTATATCTACAAATTGCAAAAAGGAGAACTGACCATGACAAAACTGACTCTGGAAGAAAAGCAGGAGCTCATCCGGATGGCCCTTGCGGCCAGGGAGAGGGCTTACGCGCCTTACAGCGACTTTATGGTGGGTGCTGCCCTGCGCGCCGAGGATGGCCGCATCTTCACCGGCTGCAACGTGGAGAATGCCGCCTTTACCCCCACCAGCTGCGCCGAGCGGACGGCCCTGTTCAAGGCTGTGGCCGAGGGCGTGACCAGGTTCACCGACATCGCCGTGGTGGGTGCGCGCCGGGGCGAAGTCAACAAGCAGATCACCTCGCCCTGCGGCGTCTGCCGTCAGGCGCTGTTCGAATTCGGCGGCCCGGAGCTGAATGTCATCATGGCAAAAAGCCCGGACGATTTCATCGAGCGCAGCATGGACGAGCTGCTGCCCTTCGGCTTCGGCCCCTCCAACGTGGCAGGCAACAAGGCCGTGGAAGATTGAACACAGCTGCGCGAAAAATGCCGGGTGGAGCGGATTTTCCGGGATAAGTATGGTTTTTATACAATTTTGATAAAATAATTGTAAATGTTTTGTAATCGGAAAAGGCTTGCATCTGTCCCTTCTTCCCGCTATACTTGAGCCAGTAAATGTGCAAGTGCGCACATTTCGTCAACAAAACGCGATTATATTAAAATAAAAGGAGAGTTTTCATTATGATGATTTCTCGTCGTAACTTCCTGGCAGTGGCTGGCGCCGCTGCTGCTGCCGCTGCTCTGACTGCCTGCGGCGGTTCTTCCTCTTCCACTGCTTCCTCTGCAGCTGCCTCCACCAGCGCAGCCGCTTCCACCGCTGAGGGCGGCGAGAAGATCGTGAAGGTCGCTCTGACCTGCGACACCGGCACCATCGACGATGAGAGCTTCAACCAGGCCTGCTGGACCGCTGTTTCCGGCTACATGGGCGATGACTGCCAGTACTACATCCCCGAGGCTGACGCTTCCGATGAGGACCGCGAGACCATGATCCGTCAGGCTGTCAACGACGGCGCTGATGTCATCGTCTGCGTCGGCTACCTGTACGGCGCTTCTCTGGCATGGGCTGCTGAGCAGTACCCCGATGTCAAGTTCGTCGCTATCGATGTCACCCAGGGCGATATCGGCACCGATGAGATCCCCTCCAACTGCTACTGCATCACCTTCAAGGAGGAGCAGGCAGGCTATCTGGCAGGTTACGCCATTGCCAAGGACGGCAAGACCAAGCTGGGCTTCCTGGGCGGCATGGCTGTTCCCGCTGTCATCCGTTACGGCTACGGCTTTGTGCAGGGCGCTGATGCTGCTGCTCAGGAGCTGGGCCAGAACATCGACATCAACTACTTCTACGGCGGCCAGTTCTACGGTGATGCCAACATCACCTCCCGTATGGAGGGCTGGTACTCCAACGGCACTCAGGTCGTCTTTGCCTGCGGCGGCGGTATCTACACCTCCGCTGTTGAGGCTGCCCTGAAGAACAACGGCTACGTCATCGGCGTTGACGTTGACCAGAACTACATCGGTGCAAACGGCGTTGCTGATGGCACCTATGCTTACAACCCGTTCATCACCTCCGCTATGAAGGGCCTGTCTGAGGCTGTTTCTACTTCTCTGTCCGACATCGAGGCAGGCGAGTGGAGCACCATCGCAGCAACCAACGGCAACTTTGGTCTGGAGGACGGCGATTACATCGGCCTGCCCACCGATGAGGACAGCTGGAACTTCGAGACCTTCACGGTTGAGGAGTACGAGGAGCTGAAGCAGAAGATCGCTTCCGGCGAGATCGTTGTTGACAACAGCTCTGATGACGCTACCAAGCCCACCGTCAGCGAGTTCACCAACGTCACCTACATCCAGTAAAATTTGAACAGTCCGCAAGGGCTGCAGGGAACGACCCTCTCCGTCATTGCCGCCAGGCTTTGATGGAGAGGGTCGTTTTTGTTTCGCAAAAAATCGTGCAGCTTGCACAAAAGTAATACTTATAAGAGTACATCCCGCCAAAAAATCAAAAAGAAGTGTGCAAAACCGCAAAAATACGGTATAATGGTACACAGAATAGTATAGGTGTCGATTTGACACGAAAGGAGAGTGAGCAGATTGGCAGAGGATTTTGTGATCGAGATGCTCCA
>OMCD01000960.1_pt1 | contig 19065 bp, 14 predicted proteins | sample 1674171 | NCBI WGS metagenome assembly OMCD01 (sample SAMEA103958149, study PRJEB25191) | human gut metagenome | biome: human-associated habitat [ENVO:00009003]; feature: intestine environment [ENVO:2100002]; material: feces | place: Germany | collected 2013/2015
CGCGCGTTGCGCTCGCTTGCAAGATTTGGATTTCAATCCACGCTCTCCGTAAGGAGAGCGACCCGTTCATGTCTACCTCCATCCCAGCTCACGCTTATTTCAATCCACGCTCTCCGTAAGGAGAGCGACTCAATTTGTTTACTTTCGCTTCCCGCCATAAAAATTTCAATCCACGCTCTCCGTAAGGAGAGCGACTAAGGACAGACGGATGTACAAGTCGGTCATCTCATTTCAATCCACGCTCTCCGTAAGGAGAGCGACGGGTCTGGAAGGTATCGACGTGTGTTTTATTGATATTTCAATCCACGCTCTCCGTAAGGAGAGCGACCCACCTACCGCAAATTCGCGCTCAAAACCATCGAAATTTCAATCCACGCTCTCCGTAAGGAGAGCGACCGTGCAGCTGGACATTTTTGTCCACTTTCTGAGACGCAAGCCAGCTGCTTGGCTTTAAGCATATCAAACAACACCACCGGTACGACGAACAACATGCCTAAAACGAGCAGCTGTCTTTCTGTCTCATTTTAATGTCCACTATTTAGTTTTCAAACGCCCACGAAAATCACAATTCGGATTTCGACAGTTTTTCAGGTGCGAAAGGCACCCCTCATCATGAGCGCTTCCACTTCGCACAAACACCATTTCAAGACCGGCCACCTTGCCGAAACCACAATACCGCCGGCTAGAGAACACGCTCCAGATGCCGGACGTCACACGTCACACTCAAACACTCAACCCGGCATACCCCACACCATATCGTTATGACACCATGCCATTTTACCCTGTGCTATATCATCATCACATCATTAACCGGCAAACTCCGTTCACGCCCATAACGCTCAATCCTATCCGCATATCGAGAGCCAAGTTTATAAAAGCGCAGACTGTCCTCATCAATATTGGCAATCTTCAACAAATCGTGTACCAACACCAGATAATCGGAAGGACTCACCGAGCATTCGAAAACACTGTTCTGTACACGCTGTCCGTATTTCATGCATGTCTTCGCCACCAAACGAAGACGACGCTTCCCCTCAGGGGTTTCCGTACTCACATCGTACGCAACCACAACCATCATGGTTTTTCACCTCCAATAACACATCACCACGAATCATCGCATACCGCCACACACAGCTACGCACCTTTTACTTCCACATAAATGGCGGGTAATCATCAAGATCACCCCGCAACGATCGAGCTAGCAGCAGCGCTTGCACATACGGAACCAATCCCCACGAAATTTTTTCTTGCAGGAACGGATGAAGAATCTGATCACTCTTCTTTTTCTGCCACGCCGTAAGCACTTTCTTCCGCCCGAAATCAGACAGCAGCACCCCGCCATTCTCCCGTATTTCAAAATCCCCCGGCTTAACAGCGCCTGTATTAACCAATGTCAGAACGAAGCGGTCAGCCAACACCGGGCGAAACTCTTCAACCAGATCCAATGCCAGAGAGGCTCTCCCCGGCCGATCCGTATGCATAAAACCAACATACGGATCCAACCCCACACCTTGCAAAGCCGCAATGCAATCATTCGTCAATATGGAGTAGCAAAAAGACAATAATGCATTCAGCCTGTCCAGCGGAGGTCTCCTCGACCTACTGGTGAAAAAGAAATCATCTTTATTCTTCAGAACCAAATCGTCAAAAGCGTAGAAATAATCTTTGGCAGCAAGCCCTTCGACACCCCTCAACTCATCAATCGTCAAGCTTTTTCGAGCTTTTGACAATGCCGCCGACAATTTGCCGCTCTGCTCGGCAAGTCGGTCGATGTTCACCCGCAAAGCATGATCACGTTTCGTGCGTTCGAGCACCCATTTCGCATTGTAAAGCTTGCCAACAATGAAAGATTTCGCATAACGCAAAGATTTTTGTTCGTCATCCGCGACTCGAAATTGTTCACGGCGAAGTAGCACATTACGATTCTCCTCCCCTAACACGGACCAGTAATAATGACCTCTCGGTGAATAGAATGCCATAGAAACGCCCAGTTTGCCGCAGCGCCCCATAAGAGCAGGCGAAGCACCCTTATACGAGAAACACATGATTCCTTCAATTGACCGTAATGGCACTTTCGCCAAGGTTTGGTCATTCTGATAAATCACAACATTATCGTTCTCCAAGGCAAGATAGGCATCTTCTGTCATCACAAACAACGTGTTTAACAGCTGCTTCATCACTCCCCGCTTTCCTTGAGCCGTTCTTCGATATATGCTTTTGCCGATTTCATCTTCCGTAATTCAGGCAGGCACAAATCCCGTAGAGAACATGCCGAACACGATCTGGTCTGTTTCACTTTGGGAGTCCATCCACGGGAGAAAAGATCATGCATTTGCAAGAAGTCAGCTTCGACCATGTTGCGAAGATCTTCGTCAAATTTTACCCGCTCACGACGTTTTGTCTGCTGATAGAACAAAGCACCTTCAGGAATATCACACGCGAGCATTTCTTCCAAGCACATCGCTTCCGCGCATAGCTGTAAACGATCAGCATCAATCGTTTTGGATTTGCCGTGTTTGTATTCAATCGGATATGGCAACCACAATTCATCTCTTCCGTGAAGCGGAACACCATCATTAGACTTATGGAATTCCACAACATCACAGGCTCCAGTTATGCCGAGCGCTCGCGAATAAACTCTCAAATCCCGCATGATCAGCATATCGCCGCGAGATTCAGAAGCCGCATAATCGTGGGCGCGTTCATGTTCCAGATGCCCCGCTGTGGTCAGATAATTTTCTGACCACAGCTGCTCGATATGAATAAGCGCCCATTGACGCTTGCAGAATGAGAAATGCTGAATACCCGAAAGGGCCAGCCAATCTTCTTCTGAATAACCATCTGGCCCTTTCATATAAGCACCTCTCATCTAGGCTTGGACGTTGTAATCAGCGGCCTTCGATTACTTCGTAGCGAAGGCCTGGAATGGAAGCGTCATCTACATTCACGGTTCCATCCGCGTCAACGGAAACGGAACGATGAACTTTGGCCGAAGAATACTGCCCCCCCCCTTGCAGTTATGTGCAAACCAGACGACATCCAGCACTTCCATCGATCCCGACGGACGTGCCGAACTCTCATCATTCTCGAAAAGCGTGACCAGAGCTTCCTTGATTTTCTCTGCATCTTCTGCGCTGAAACCTGTTCTTTCCGCCAGCTGGGGGCTAATGCTTCCATAAGTTACATATACGGCGCGTCCAGAGACGCGATACTTCATGCCCATGGTGTCGGATGATTTTTTACCGGAATCCGTAGTCTCGCTGTTGACCGATTTAGTGATTTGCACATCGTCAATTGCAATGGGATTAATGGAGAATGCCGGCTGAATCGAGACCGGTCCGCGTACGCCAATCGAAACCTCATCGGTATCCTTGGCCTTCTTAAAGGCGAAAACCTGACCAAAGGACCGCACATCAAGCCAACGCTCGCACACCTTACCGAAGACTACATTCTTCTGCTTCTGCTCATCCTTCGGCAAGGTCTTCAGATATGTATTGAACCTGTCCGACAGCGATTTGGCACCATCATCGGAACGATCATCAGACTGTACAAAGACTGATTCTCCTGCATCCTGCAGACGGTTGCGGATCTTCCTCTTCAAGGCGACGTCGGAAACCTCACCCAGCCCTTCTGACGTCGTTCTCGGGCGATTACCATTCAACGGATCACCATTGGGATTTGCGTTATTCACCTCAAAGGCAATCGCAAAATCAATCTTATTTTCCAAAGCTGCCATAATCACATACTCCTTACTTATAGGCGATGAATCGACTCTGATAATTACAAAAGTCAGTTGTTGCTATTATTCTTTTGAGAAATCTCTTGCGCTTTACGCCTAGATGCTCTCCGCTGACATGAATATCCCAGAAGAAACATTGGCGAAAGCGCCTTATTATCTTCAAAATCCCCTTCCTTAAACAAAGCCATAACATCGTCGACTTCATTACAGAACCAGGAACCACCGTTTGCCGATTTAAGGTATGGCGTAAGCTGCTTCCACAATGTGCCCCACGTCGTATAGGGCTTCGCCGTGAAATTGCTCATCAATTTGATTGCATTGGTTGGACGGTCCTTGACTCCCTGCTTACGCAAGACGCTTTCCTCGAAATTGTCGGCAAGCGCCAACAACCTTCCATACAGGTAATCACGATCATCTCGATTCGGTTCAAGATACATGGTTATTACATCCTCCTGTCTATGCTGTTTTCTTGTTTCATCGATATAGTGTTTTTTCCATAGGCTGCAAGCGATTTCAAAATCACGACGCCAGACCCTGATATTGTCGTATCCCATAGGCCTGGTGACCTTATGGCATGCGGCATTCAAAATCGACATGGGAAATTGCGCTCCGCCAGAAAACTCCAAAATCCTCATTTGCTAACGAGATTGCATGCTTCCTGGCCAAACTTGGACGTCCTACACCGGCTTATGGAGCAGCATCATGGGACCGGTCGGTGACGCCGAATTCGTCACCAACTATGAAACCTACATGCGCTACGACGGACGAAGCAAGGCCAAGACGGTTCAACAGCTGATAGACAAGAGCAAAGACCTGGCTGACACGAATACTCCTGTCAATCCTGCTCGAATCAAAGGCTACGAGACGAACGTGAAGAGCGCCGGCAAGTTTAAGAGCGACGAAGTCCAATCGATTATCTACGAGAAGATGCCGGCACTCACCAACACTGTCGAACAAACCATGATCAAGAACGGCGTCGATGCTCTCATCTACCCGACCATGAGCTGTGTCGCCAGCGTCCGCCATGACGCCAAGGACAGCACCTACAAGTGCGACAGCGACGACCCATACGCCGCCTCCTATCTGGCTAGCAGCGCGCACCTGCCGGAAATCAGCGTCCCCGCCGGTCGTGACAGTCAGAACATGCCAATCGGACTCTCCTTCGCCGGCGCACAAGACAGCGAGCGAATACTACTAGGCCTCGCTGCCGCCTATGAGAAGATAAGTCCGTACAAGAACGGCGACGGTCTGGAGCTCGACTGATTTGAAAGAACAAAGTGGGTTTGCCTCACCATTGGAGCAAGCCCACTTTCGTTATTCACATTAATGGGATGAATCAATCAGTTTGACTTCTTCAGCGTGCTCTCCGTAGGTGAGCATCGTTGTCGAGCAACCATTGTCGGTTATGGCAATCGAATTGCCGATGCAGGTCCAACCAGTCCATGCTCCATCAACAACTGGACCGATATTACTAACTGAGAATACATCCACCCCGAATTTTGATGAGAGATGGTGGAAAGGCATCTTCCACTCCTCTCCATATGCTTCTCCTAATCGTTCAGGAGGTACAGCCCATGACGATGGTGCGAGAATCATCTTGGCGCCCATTTTCGCCATGGCTTCGCCAATCATGATCGATTCCATGTGGTTGTCGGCGCATATGTCGATGCCGATTCGACCATACTTAGTATCGAACACGTTGACCGATGTTCCGGAAGTATACATGTCTTCGACATCGGGAACGAGGTTGATTTTCCTATGCTTGCCTAACAGTTCCCCGGTATTTGAGATGAATACCGCGGAGTTATATATATGGTCGCCTTCACGTTCCGTGATTCCGGCGATGATACCGATATCGAAGTCGACCGCCATATCTCTTATTCTCTGATATGTACTCCCCTCTGGGATAGGTTCCGCCTGCTCGGGGGCCGAGTCAGCTGCCCATCCGAGGTCGCAGCATTCTGGGAACAGGGCGACATCGGCGTCCCCGACTAGGGACAGCAGCTCCCTCATATGCCACAGATTCCGGTTGAGCTCGTTGGGTTGCACACGCATTTGCATCATTGCGATGGTGGTCACAGTTAACTCCTCGTTGATCCTAAAAAATTGAGAAGGGTGGCCCGATGCAGTCGAAACATCAGGCCACGCCAACTCCTGAACGATTCCAAGCCGAAAGAGAAAGGGGATGGGAGCCTGGAACCCTTCAGAAGGCCTATCAGTGGGTGCCCTCGTATTCGCTGGCCCAACCGTCAACGTATGCGGTCTTCACCGCATCCCATTTTCCGGTGCCCTGCGCGTATTCGAGCATCGCACTGCCGACGCCGTCTTTCCACTGTTGGGAGGGCATGAACATAATGCCGGCCCAAGACACATCCTGCTTACCGGCGTCAGCCATCTCCTGATCGGCTTGGACAATCGGGTTCGACGACTTCATGTCACTGAACGACTTGAATGGCGTGACGAAGCCCATGTCATCGGTCATGGCCTTCTTACCCTTGTCACTGGTGATGACCCATTTGAGGAAGTCCTTGGTGGCTTGCTGGTCGGCTTCGGACACCTTGTTGTTGATGGCCCAGTAGTTGTCGCCAGAACCGGTCGCCAGACCCTTTTCCTCTTCGCCGGGCAGACCCATGTAGATTGGGATGGCGCCAACCATGTCGGCCTTGACGCCTTCCTTCTGCAGGTCACTCCACGCCCAGGTTCCGTTCTGGTAGAAAACACCCTCACCGAGAGCGAACTCAGAGGTCGCATCATTACCGGTCTTGGCGCTCAGTTCAGTCGGAGAGACGGTGGAATCCTTCAAATACAGGTCGAACGTCTGCTTGAACTCCGGAAGATAAGTGCCCTTGATGGTCGCAGGCTGTTCAGTCACACCGTCCAGCTCGTACGACAATGGGATGGCGGCCAACTGTTCCTTGAAACGCCAGTCGGAACTGGAGTCGAATCCGGCTGAGGTGAACGCGCCTTTGACGCCAAGATCATCCTTATGCTCTTGAATCTCATCAGCGACGGTCTTCAACGCTTTGAACCCGACCAAATCGTCGATGCTCTTGATGGTCGACCAGTCCGCCTGGAAATACTTATTGAGCAGATCCTTGTTGTAGATCAACCCGTAGGATTCGATGACGAACGGGACGCCAAGGATTTCACCGTTATCGCCTTTCAGTGCAGTGCTCTGGTCTCGCAGCTGCTTATAGGGTTCGCTGTCTGACATGTCGGCTGTGTACTTCTTCCAGCGGGCCAAGCCCACATTGCCGGACACCTGGAACAATGTCGGTGCATTGTCTTTCGCGATTTCGGATTTCAACGTCTGCTCATACGTGCCGGAGGCCGCGGTCTGCACGGTGGTTTTGATTCCGGTCTCCTTCTGATATTCTTCGGCCAACGCCTTCCACTTGTCGGAGGCTTCCGGCTTCAGATTCAGGTAATAGACACGACCCTTGTCGCTGTCACCACCTGTATCGGAGCCGCAGGCGGACACGCCGGCAATCATCATCAAGGCAGCCGTTGCTGTGGCGATTATCTTGATTGTCTTGTTCATCATTGAACCTTCCTTTTGTTTTCCTTTTCATTGAGACAAAAAGCTCTTACATGACCTCATACGTGAAGGTCTTCAATCGGTCGAGCACGTATTCGCTTTCCTCCAGCCACGGCAAACCGACCGGGAATATGTGTCCCAGTGCTTCGCCTTTTGCTGGTCGGATATCATGTAGCTCAAAATCGACATGGTTACGCGCCAATGCGTCAGCCAGTGCAAGTGACTCATATTGGATAAAGTCATCGCTACTGGTTGTCAGGAACAATGGCGGCAGCTTGCCGGTCAGATTCCTGAGCGAATAGATTTTCGAACACTCGGCTGCATCGATGAACCGGCCGAACAACGGTTTGGCGAGGATGCGAAGCAGATCCGGCTCATTATCGTCAGTGATCGGAGTATCATCCACATACTCACTGAGATCGAATTTGCCGGACACCAAGGCACCGAACCTAAGATTTGTCTGCTTGAATCCCAGTTTTTCCCGATCCAGCAATTCTGGGTCGGATTGGATTGCAAGCGTGTACAGGGATAGACAGCCTCCGGCGGAATCCCCGGTGATACCCATACGATTCGGGTCGATCGGGTACTCATCCGCATGATTCTGCAACCAGCCAATGGCCGCATTCACGTCCTGCAATTGTCCGAGGAAATCGGCTTGTGGGTAAACGCGATAGCTGATGGAGATAACCGCGAATCCGCGTCGGGCCAATGCGATGCAGAAGTTGCGGTTGAGCTCCTTGTAGCCGTAGACAAATCCGCCTCCGTGCACGTCGATGTAGACAGGCAAATTGCGAGCGGCGCACATTATCGCGTCGTGTGGAATGTAGATGTCGAGTTGGTGGGCTCGGGTCCCATCGTCGATGTACGGGATGTCGGTAAATTCGTCGATATCATCGACTGCACCGTAGTAAGGCATGCGGTTGCGGTCAGTTGTGCTGCAGTCGACGCGCATTTGCAGGATGACGTCGTAAATGTTCTTGGGAAGACCTTCCAAGTCTTCCTCAACCGGCGTCCATGCCTGATATTCCTGCCGATTTTCGGCAGAGATTTCGACACTCATTGTCGTCCTCCTTGTTGCGTTTGCTTCGTTGCTTGCGCTTTGAATTGCTGACAGTTTATATCCAGCGGAGTTTCTTTGCAAACGAAAGCAATGTTCGGGCGTGGCGCATTTTCGTTGTAATTTAAGGGGGTTTGCTCAGTTTCGTTGCTGTTCTATCGATTTATTCATGTCTTATTTTGCAATCGTTTGTTTTCTGATGCCGACGACTCTTTCCAAAATGAATAGTTCTCCATAATCTGTAAAGTGAGCTGCTTACCCATTGCGATATCCGGCAGATACCTTTCCATGCTGTCTTCATCTTTCAATGGATAGACATACACATTCTTTGGTTCTACCGATTCACCATTCCTATTACAGCGCCCAGCGGCCTGCATAATACTGTCCAGACCAGCCATCGCCCTGACCACGCAAGCAAACGAAATGTCAACACCTGCCTCAATAAGCTGTGTACTCACACAAATCACAGGTTTCGGATTACCTGGATCAAGTAGCGCACCGATTCTGTTCAGACAATCCGTTCTATGCCTTCCACACATGGCAGTACTGAGACGAATCAGCTCAAACTCATGATTCACATCAAGTCGTTCCAAGCATTGGAAAATCTCACGCGCTTCCTTTTTCAGGTTGACGATTGCTAAGCAATTGCCGTTCTTCCGCGCCTGCTGATAAATAATCTGCCCTAGTTCATCGCAGCTTTTATTTTCAGCTGAAGCAACAATTCTTGTACGTCGAAGCTTGTCTTCATAGCTTTCCGTTTCAGCAATAAGATCAGGCTTTTCCGAAAGAAGCAGATTCTCTCGTTTGGTTTTTTCAAGTAACGGCTGCGTCGCAGAGCACAAAAGAATCGTTGAATTGGTAATCTTCGATAGGAAGCTGACGATCTCATTGAACAGATTGATTGTGTTCATCGGCAACGACTGTATTTCATCAAAAATGATGACACTGTCGGCCATATTATGGAATTTCCGGAGTTTGGTTCCGCGAGCAGACATGACAGTCTCAAGGAATTCCACCATAGTGGTAACAATTATCGGATTGTCCCAACGCTCTGCCGCCAACTTGCGCTGATGCTCCCCGGCATCCTCAAACTCACTCGACGCATTATCCGCTACATCAGCGGAACGTTGCATACCTGCAGTGGAGTAATGCTCCAATAGAACATCGCTATCAGAGTTCAGACCAAGTACATCTCGGAAAGTCTTTGCCGTCTGAGTTGTGATAGACAAATATGGAATCACGTAAATGATCCGGCGCTTTCCTGTCTTCAGCGCATGATGCAACGCAAAATTTAGCGACGCCAACGTTTTACCGCCGCCAGTCGGAATCGACAAACGATAAATCCCGGTTTCCCGCGCCCCCGCCAAACAACACTGTTCATTAATCTGATGTCTTATCCTGTTTATTTCCGAACTCGAATCAAAAGATCTCATGTTTTTATCGAGTCGACTAATCAGATTCTGCCAATCAACCGCATTAGGCCGATACTGTTTTCGGGTCTCGAAACAAGCAGCATCCGTCCTATCCGCATCCACCAGTCGCGAATAAATCAGTTTAACGAGCAAACCTAGATAGAAGTATATGCTATCTTTCGACAGCCTCAGCGATTTAATTTTCTTCAGGAAACAAGCGATATCTTCCGCTGAACCTCGGAAATTCGATTGCAGATCGAGCGCCAAACCGTTAAGCCCCCGCTTGATTTCTTGATACGCATACTTCTCGTTGCTTTTGTCCGACTCCGTGAACCCAAGAAGAAAAGCTCTATTCCCGGACTCGTCAATGCAATCAGGAAGACCTCCGTGATGTTTAGAAATGGCAAGCTCAAGAATTTCCTTTGCTATCTCTTCAATTTCCCCTTTCGACTCGAAAAAATCATTGACGACAAACGCCCCTTGACGGGCATGCTGCACATCTCCCCTATGCCCATCATCCGATAACAGATATGTTTGGAACTGCTGAGCAACCTTCCCGACATCATGCAAGACGGCTGCCGTACGTGAAATATCAGCGAATTCATCCTCGAAACCACTAGCCAATCTTCCTGCACCATGAAGATGGTCATACAAAGCCTGAGTATTGCCTTCCTCATCTTTACGAGCTAATAGAACCATAACCTGCTCCTTTACAGATACCCCCCTGAATAGTCTTTACTCTACCGCATTCCAGCAAAAGATAAAAACGAAATGATTGATTCGAAGATTATCGTCGCCAAATACCTGTGCATACGTAGTACGCCCCAACACAAATAGTAGTAGGGGGTGTGTTTCTCCTGCCAAACTCGACAGGAGAAACACACCCCCACATACTATCGTCAGTCAGCCACCCAGCCAACCACCTCAGACCTTAGCAACCTCCACGCCCAGCTCGGCGCCGGCTTCGACGCTTACACTGTCGGACGAGGTGTCATGCGCCACGAGGTCCTTGAACTGTTCGACCTTGGCCACATCGTCCGCGGGCACGGTCACCTTCAGCGTGATGCGGTCGGAAATTTCCAGGCCAGCGGCCTTACGGGCCTCCTGCACGGCGCGGATCACGTCGCGGGCGTAGCCTTCGGCCAGCAGGTCGTCGTTCAGTTCGGTGTCGAGGATCACGAAGCCACCGGTCGGCAGCGCGGCGGACACGGAGTTCGCAGCCTCCTGCGCGTTCTCCTCCTCCACACGGTTGATCAGCTCGTATTCGCCTTCCTCAAGCGCAATCTCGCCGTTCGGAGTCTCACACACAGGCACGCCGGCGGCGTCCACATGCCAGGCACCGCTCTTGGACGCCTTGATGGCGAACTGCACGTCCTTACGCAGGCGCTTGCCGGCCACACGCGCGTTCACGCGCAGCTCGTTCACGATCTTCAGACCATGGGAGCCGGCGTCCTCCAGCGTGCAGAACTCGATATCCTTCACGTTGAGCTCGCCCTTCAACACGTCGCTGTAGGCGGCGACCGCATCCGGGTTCTCGACCACCACGGTCAGCTTGGCGAGCGGCTGGCGCACGCGAATCTGCTTGGCCTTACGCATGGAAAGCGTGCCGGAGACAACCTCACGCACCTTCTCCATCGCAGCCACCAGCGCGGCGTCATCCTGCAGCACAGCACCCAATTCGGTGGTTTCGCCGGTCAGCTTATCCTTCAGGAACGGCCAGTCGGCCAGATGCACGGATTCGCCACCGGTCAGGCCGCGCCACACGGCTTCGGCTTCCATCGGAGCCAGCGGGGCCAGCACGCGCATGAAGGTTTCGAGCACGGTGTACAGCGTGTTGAACGCGTTCTCATCGCCCGCACCGAAACGTTCGCGGTTGTTGCGGATGTACCAGTTGGTCAGCACGTCGATGAAGTCGCTCGCCGCATCGCACGCGTCGGAAATGTAGAAGTTGTCCAGCGCATGCTGGGTCTTCTCCACTAGGCGGCGCAGACGGGCCAGCAGGTAGCGGTCCATTTCCGGCAGCTTCGCCACTTCGTCGGCACGCAGCATACGGGCGTCATACCCGGCGGCGTTCGCGTACAGGGTGAAGAAGTAGTAGGAGCTCCACACCGGCAGCATGACCTGGCGCACGGTGTCGCGGATGCCATCGGCGGTGACGATCAGGTTGCCGCCACGCAGGATCGGCGAGCTCATCAGGAACCAGCGCATGGCGTCGGAGCCGAAGTCGTTGAACACGCCGTTCACGTCCGGATAGTTGCGCAGATGCTTCGACATCTTCTGTCCGTCGGAGCCGAGCACTATGCCGTGGCAGATCACGTTCTTGAACGCCGGCCTGTCGAACAGGGCGGTGGCCATGACGTGCTGCACGTAGAACCAGCCACGGGTCTGGCCGATGTATTCCACGATGTAGTCGCACGGGAAGTGCTGTTCGAAGGTTTCCTTGTTTTCGAACGGATAGTGGTACTGGGCGAAGCTCATGGAACCGGATTCGAACCAGCAGTCCATCACGTCGCTGATGCGGTGCATGTGGCTCTTGCCGGTCGGATCGTCCGGGTTGACGCGGGTCAGCTCGTCGATGTACGGGCGGTGCATGTTGATGTTGCCCTCATGATCGCGCGGATAATCGCCGAAGTCGGCCTTGAGCTCATCGAGTGAACCGTACACGTCCACACGCGGGTACTTCGGATCGTCCGAAACCCATACCGGGATCGGAGAGCCCCAGAAACGGTTGCGGGAGATCGACCAATCGCGTGCGTTCGCCAGCCACTTGCCGAACTGGCCGTCCTTCACGTTGTTCGGAATCCAGTTGATCTGCTGGTTGAGTTCGAGCAGGCGGTCCTTGATCTTGGTGACGGCCACGAACCAGGAGCTCACCGGCTTGTAGATCAGCGGGGTGGCGCAACGCCAGCAGTGCGGGTAGGAGTGCACGTAGCTCTTCTCCTGGAAGAGGATGGCGCGCTGCTCTTCGGGGATGCGGGCCAGCGGGCCGTCACCGGCGCGCAGGTTGCGCAGGATCGGCTTGTTGGCGTCGAACACGTACATGCCCTCGTAATCCGGGCACAGCGACGTGAACTTGCAGCCCGCGTCGAGCACGTCCACGCTCTTGATGCCCTTGGCGTTGAGCGTGTTCATATCGTCCTCGCCGTAGGGGGCCTGATGGACCAGGCCGGTACCTTCAACGGTGTCGACGTAGTCGGCGGTGAAGATCTGGTAGCCTTCCGGCCCCGGCACCTTGCCCTCGGCGGCGTTCTCGTCGCCTGCGAAGTACGGGAAGACCGGGTAGTAGCGCCAACCTTCCATTTCGGCGCCCTTAAGCTCGCGCACGATCTCGTAGTTCTCGCCAAGTTCCTTCTCGTAGGAGCCAAGCAGCGGCTTGCCGAGGTAGAACTTCTTGCCAGCGAACTTGCCTTCGGTCGGACGCACCTCGACGTAGTCGATGTCGGCGCCGACCACGATGGCGAAGTTGGTCGGAACGGTCCACGGAGTGGTGGTCCAGAAGACGGCGTAGGCATCCTCCTCGTCGCGCAGCTTCACGGCCACGGACACGGTGGTGTCCTGACGGTCCTGATACACGTCGGCGTCCATGCGCAGCTCGTGCGCGGACAGCGGCGTCTGGTCCTTCGGGCAGTACGGCAGCACGCGGTAGCCCTGGTAGGCCAGACCCTTGTCGTACAGCTGCTTGAAGGCCCACATCACGGACTCCATGTACGTGATGTTCAGGGTCTTGTAGCCGTGCTCGAAATCGACCCAACGGGCCTGACGGTGCACGTAGTCCTTCCACTCGTTCGTGTACTTGAGCACGGACGCGCGGCAGGCGTCGTTGAACTTGTCGATGCCCAGTTCCTTGATCTGGTCGACGGAGTCGATGCCCAGTTCCTTCTGGGCTTCAAGCTCGGCCGGCAGACCGTGCGTGTCCCAGCCGAACACGCGGTTGACGCGGTGGCCCTTCATGGTCTGGTAACGCGGGATGACGTCCTTCGCGTAACCGGTCAGCAGGTGGCCATAGTGCGGCAGGCCGTTGGCGAACGGCGGACCGTCGAAGAAGACGAATTCGTTCTGGCTGTGATCGCCGGAAGGACGGCGTTCGATGGACTTCTGGAAGGTGCCGTCCTTGTCCCAGTAGTCAAGCACGGACTCCTCAAGCTTGGGGAAGCTGGGGTTCGGCGCGACATTGGCGCTCTGCTCGCCGGCAGCAGCCTTCGGATACACATGATTGGTGGATTCGCTCACCGTATGCTCCTCGTTTGGCGGTTTCATTACTTACTTTACGAGGACGATGATTTTCGTGCGATTGCGCACGTCCGACACCGCGGTACCACCTCGCTTGCCGCACTCCCCTGTTTTCTTACGCAGGCTTCCCTGCACAGGTTTCATACGACCGCTTGACGTTCGGCTGTTCGGGCCGATCCCGCCGGTTCTACTAGGCCGCACCCAAAAGCGCCGACCGTTCTTCCGGAAGCTCCCCGCTGATAACGGATCATTGCTATACGTTTCAAATCGTCAGCCTAGCACTTACCACGAACGTAGGAAACGCGAAAAGCCGCATGGCGTCCACCATGCGGCTCCTTCAGCGCGACGATTGAAATTCAATCGCAATCAAAAGCGAATCAGCCTTCGTTGAGCTGAGTTTCCAGCTGCTCGACAATGTCAGCATGCATCTTCTCGCTGATCTTCACCTTGAGCAGGAACACAACACCGCTCAGGATGATGACAGCCAGCGGCACATAGAAGGCGCAGACCTTGAAAGTGTGGATGTTCGCGGCAGTCATGTCGGCGGCGGTGGCGTCACCAATCATGCCGGCGGCGATGGCGACAGCACCGACGATACCGTTGGAGCAGGCGCCTGCGATCTTATCGAGCATCGGACGCACGGACAGGGTGACGGCCTCGTTACGTTTGCCGTTCTTCAGCTGGCCATATTCGATGGAGTCGGTCAGGGAGAGGATGGCAGTCATCTGGATGAAGGTCTGCGGCAGGTAGAAGAACACCAGGCCGACGGTGACGACAGCGAGGTTGTTGGTGCCGACGATGAACAGCAGGTAGCCGAGGACCATGAGCACCATACCGCCGAGGTACAGGTAGCGACGCGGTATGCGCTTGTTCAGAATCGGGTACAGCGGCGCCATGATGATGCCGGCGATGACCGAGACAACGCCGACGATGGAGTAGGCGGCGGAGTTGTTCAGGATGAACTTGAACATGTACATGAGCACGCCGGTGGTGGCCACGTTGGCGATGGCGTACAGCAGGTAGGACAGGGCGACCCACAGCAGCTGGTCGTTCTGGGCGAGAGCCTTGAACGCGGCGAGTGGACCACCGTTATCTTCGGCCTTGGCGCGCAGGGTGCTGGTGCTTTCCTTGGTGCCGAACGCGACGGAGCACACGGTGAGGACGCCGAGAATAGCCACGATGATGGCGAAGCAGGTCCAGCCACTTTGGCTTTCCTGGTGCTTGCCGGTGAAGATGTAGCTGAAGTAAGTGACGATCGGAATGACCACGATGGTCAGGCCGTTGTAGCCGATGGAGCCGCCGAAGGAACCGAGGGCGGTGTAGGTGGAGCGCTCATGGGAGTCGGAGGACAGCGCCGGGATCATGCCCCAATAGGAGATGTCGCGCAGGGAGTAGAACACGTCGAGCACGATGAAGGTGATGACGAACAGCACGATGAACAGCGTGGTGTTGACGTTCACCAAGCCGAACAGGCCGGTGTAGACCAGCACGAGCAGAACGGCGGAAACGGTGCCGCCGATGAGCTGCCATGGCTTGAAACGACCCCACTTGGTCTTGGTGTTATCGATGATGTTGCCCAGCAGCGGATCGATGAAGATCTCCGCGATACGGATGACAACCACAAGGCCGGTGATAACGCCGATGAGCTTGGTAGCGAGCGCCTTGTCAACGCCGGAGAACAGCGAGCTGGTGACGTAGACGATGAAGTAGGTGCTCAGCGCGTTGTAGAAGGCGGATTGGCCGACGTTGCCGAATGAATAGGCCACGCGGGACAGCAGACTGCCTTTCCTGGTTGGCTTCGCAGACTGCTGCGTCTCCTTCGGTGCGGCTGCGACATTGGATTCTGCCATCGTACTTCTCCTTAGAAGTTGTGATTGAAGCTGTAATCGGAAATCATCATTTGATTTCGCATGAGTTAAGTATATCCCTTTACCCCTGTTTAGTAAAATTTAACATCTGCGTTGTGCACTGTTGGGCGTGTCGCATTTTGTGCGATTCTGCACATATACATGTCATATTGTGTGCGATTCGCGGTATTTCGCCGACAGTAGACAAACAAAAGGCGATTGATGACGTAGCATCATCAATCGCCTTTCATATTTTTCCGCACATACGTACGCTAAGCAGCCCGTTTCGACCGGGCAGATCGCTTCGATCGGGTCTGCAATTTTGGCCGCGATTCACGTTTCGGCTGCGCCGGCACGAAACTATCTCGCACTTCCAGCGTCGTCGACAGGTACGCATGCTGCCGTACTGTGCGCTTGCTGGCAATCGCATCAGCCAAGGTGAGAATCGCAACGCGCGCAAGCTCGTTCTGATCGATTGCGAAAGTGCTCAACGGCGGCGACGTCAGCTGGGCAATCGTCTGGTTGTTGATGCTGATGACGCTGATGTCGCGGGGCACGATCACACCAACCGCGTTGAACGCCTGCAGCACGCCGACCGCGATGATGTCCGCCGAAACAATAACTGCGTCAGGCAGTGCGCCGTTGTGGTCACGGATAAACTGCTCCCCCAGCTTGCGACCATTCTCCACGGTGAACAAGCCGTCAGAATACACCAGTCCACGCAGGTCGAGACCATAACGGCCCATTTCACGCCGAAAATATGTGGCACGCCCCTCTTCGTCCACCTCATAAAAATTCGTCAGCCTCCCCTTGCCGCCGATGAATCCGACACGCTTCATGCCAGCCTTCGCACATGCTTCGACCGCGTCATGCATGGTCTGCTGTAGGTCGGGCTGCACGGAATCGAACAGGTTCGGTGCGGGATTCACATCGATGAACACACCGTATGGCATGACCTCATGCAACTTCTCAAGGTCGCTTTCGGCTATGACATTGGCGCCGATAGCCATGAAACCATCGAATTTCCCCTTCTGATTCAACATCTCGTCAAGACTGTGGAAAACAGTGAGCTCCATACGCTGCTGTTTGGCGTTATGTTCCAGCGCCGAACGCAAATCGGCAAAATACGAATCACGCAGTGTTTCGTCGGACTCCTCGTTGTCCAACAAGGCTACTTCGTGCGGAATGACGATACGCTTGGCCTGGGCGCTGTATCCCAAATCCTCGCTGGCGCGGATGATCGCGCGACGCGTCTCCTCACGCACGGACAGCGTCGGATCGCCATTCAACAGACGCGACACCGTGGCCTGCGAGAATCCCGTACGTTTCGCAATCTCCTTGATGGTCGCCATCGCTCCCTCGCCCTCCCATGGATGCCTCATCAGATTTTAGTAAAAGCATTACTAAATCCATCATATTACATTACCGAACGTATTCTTATAGCCATGACACAGCCAGAGCAATCACGGAAACCGCGAATCGCGCATCAGTCCACGGAACGGATGAACGAACTGCGTGCACAACAAAAATCCTTTGCCCTGCAGAACATGCGGAGCAAAGGACTCGGCAACGCCGGTCTGCCTTTCAAAGCGACCGGTCATAAAGGTGGCATCAGTCGGCAGGGTTCCAAACGCGGCTGACACCGTGGAGAAACGCGGTCACCGTCAGCCCCACGGGCCTGCGGCTGGAAGCGCCCGCCCTTCTGCGTGGCCGACTTGCCATGTGAGCCACCCCTCGATGACGCCACGCTCCGCATCGGTTCTACCGGACGCGTATACATCAGGCCTCTCCCCGGTGATGCTGCGGATGGAACCATACACATATCCACATTTTTCACGGAGACGGTTGCGGGGCTGCTGGCTTTCCATATACCGTCAGCGCATGGAAAGCTTTGGACACAATACATTTTTCACATTAGAGCAGGCACGGGAGGAGGCGGCGAGACGGCATCTTGAATGCAGGCAGGTGTTGTCGCGGATAAGGTCACGCTCCTCGGTTCCACTCTATGTAAGCCACGGCACAGCGCTGGAGCTGCATGGCATGATTGCCACCATGAATTATTTACCCGGATATGGTTCGGAGCTCGTTCACGTTTCGGTGTGCCGGCAACGTGACCTGCGGAAAATCCAGGGGATGAAATTCCATTACGCAAGGCATGGCGTAGACGTGGTGCACGCCGACGAATTGGTGTCAAGCGTCTCCGCGATGCAGGCGGTCTGCCAGATTGCGCCCTATGTCGACGAACGGAGTCTGGTGATCGCCATGGATTGGCTTACTTGCGCCAATCCCGATTTACGCGTCTGCACTCACGATGAGCTCTCCGACTACATCCGGAGTGCGCCGCGATTCATTGGGAGCGCCAAATGCAGAAAGGCCTTGCGCCTGTCCAAACCAGGTACCGATTCTCCGCAGGAAACGGTGCTTCGTTTGGAGAGCGATGCCTACGGGCTGCCTGAGGCACATGTCAATTATGAGATCATTGACCACATACGCGGCTCGGGCACGATGAAGGTGGATATCGCCTACCCGGATGACCGCGTCTGTATAGAATACGACGGAAATTACCACTACACCCACGGCCGCTGGATGTATGACCTCGATAAGCGGAACCGGCTGAGGGATCTTGGATTCACTCCTTTTGTCGCCACCCGCGAGCATTTGGCATCCAAACAGAAGCTGAACGAGCTGTTCGGCATGGTCGCCCGAGCGATAGCCAGTCACCGTTACGGCTTGGACTAGTTCCGTAGGTGGTTTTTCGCTTCCGTAGGTGGTTGGGTCTGAATACCCGGCATGAAAACGGCCAGAATAAAGCCTTTCTCCAACCCCGATACTCTGACCAACCACCTACGGAACACCCAAACCGCCTACGGAACCGCATGAGTAGTCCCCGCAATGGATTTTTCGCCATTGATTCGGGGAATCCATGAAAAGCCACAGCGGGCGCACCCTGCGTAAAAGGTCATGCCCGCCGATTCATGGGAGCCATATGCGCAAGGGCCGTGCGGAAGCCACATATGTGGCTTCCGCACGGCCCTTGCATTCGTTGAACACTACCGTTCAGCCTGTCCAATTCACCAAGAACGGGACAGGAACGAAGCAGAAGGAGCCTTACTCCAGTTCCACGGCGCCCGTGTACAGCTGGTAGTACTCGCCCTTCTGCGCGATGAGCTCGTCGTGCGAGCCGCGCTCGATGATGCGGCCATGGTCGAGCACCATGATCACGTCGGAGTTGCGCACGGTGG
>OMCD01000962.1_pt1 | contig 19060 bp, 15 predicted proteins | sample 1674171 | NCBI WGS metagenome assembly OMCD01 (sample SAMEA103958149, study PRJEB25191) | human gut metagenome | biome: human-associated habitat [ENVO:00009003]; feature: intestine environment [ENVO:2100002]; material: feces | place: Germany | collected 2013/2015
GTGAAATACATAGAAGAAAATTGAAACATAATCTCTTAGAGGAGCTTATCAAATTCGCGTTTGCGAAACGAAGTGAAGCAATGAAAGCCCCAGTGGGGCTTTCAAGCGACAGAACGTTTTTGCGCAAGCAAAATGGCGGAGTTTCACTCCGACAAGTTCGCATTTGCCAAACTGCCTACGCAAACTTGTGTTTGCAAAATGATACCCCGCTTTGCCCCGGCAAAACGGGGCTTTTTGCTGCCAGAAGCGCATGAAATTGCCGCAGGCAGGGTCCAAATAGCGCAAACTGCGGTTTTTGCCCATTGACAAGCGGTTTTAACCGGGCGTATACTTACCGTATCTTTGGGCCATGCCGTTTTGCGGCAGGTTCCAAGGGGATCGTTTGTAATATTGTAAAGGAGTGCGGAATTATGAAAAACAACAATAGCATCAAGACCGTTGTCGCCGTTGGTATCGGCGCAGCACTGTTCTTTGTACTGGGACGTTTTGTTGCAATACCGAGCCCGGTACCGAACACAAATATCAGTCTTCAGTATGCAGTACTGGCTCTGCTGGCTGCTATGTACGGCCCTGTGGCTGGTGGCCTGATCGGCTTCATCGGTCACGCCCTTATCGACCTGTCCTGGGGCGGCATCCCGTGGTGGAGCTGGGTCATCGCCTCCGCCTTCACCGGCGTGGTCGTCGGCCTGTTTGCCAAGAAGCTGAATGTGCAGGAGGGCGACTTCAACAAGCGTAAGGTCGCCACCTTCGCCATCGCCAATGTCGCGGCCCATGCCATTGCCTGGATCGTCGTTGCGCCTGTGCTGGACATCCTGATCTACGCCGAGCCCGCCAAAAAGGTCTTTGCACAGGGTGCGTTTGCCGCTGTGTCCAACATCATCACGGCTGTTGTCGTCGGCGGCCTGCTGATTCTGGCCTACACCAAGACCATCGCCAAGAAGGGCTCTCTGGACAAAGAGTAATCCGCTGTAAACCCGTATGCCTTCCCACAAACGCGGGAAGGCATTTTGCTGTTCCACCACAATTTCCCCTGCGAGGTGCCGTATGGCTGAAACGAGAACCCCGATCATATCCTTTAAAAATTTTTCCTTCCAATATCGTGCCCAGAAGCAGCCCACGCTGCATGACATCAATCTGGACATCTACCCCGGGGAGCGCGTGCTGATCGCCGGGCCGTCCGGCAGCGGCAAGTCCACGCTGGCGGCCTGCATCAACGGCCTGAACCCGTTCTCCTACCCCGGCAAGTGCACGGGCACGCTGACTGTGGACGGCGTGGATGCGCCCCACAGCAGTATTTTTGAGCTGGCGGGCCACGTCGGCACGGTGCTGCAGGACCCGGACGGCCAGTTCATCGGCCTGACGGTGGGGGAGGACATCGCCTTTGCGCTGGAAAACAGCTGCACCCCGCAGGACGAAATGCACGAGATCACCCGCCATGCCGCCGAGCTGGTCGGCATCGAGAACCACCTCGACTACGCTCCGCACGAGCTTTCCGGCGGTCAGAAGCAGCGCGTCAGCCTCGCGGGCGTCATGGTCGACGAGGTGAAGATTTTACTGTTCGATGAGCCGCTGGCAAACCTTGACCCGGCCACGGGCAAGCAGGCCATTGAGCTGATCGACACGATCCAGCAAAAGACCGACACGACGGTCCTCATCATTGAGCACCGCCTTGAGGACGTGCTCTGGCGCAGCGTAGATCGCATTGTGCTGGTCAACGAGGGCCGCATCCTGGCCGACCTGCGCCCCGACGAGCTGCTGTCCGGCGCACTGCTGGCAGAAAACGGCATCCGTGAGCCGCTTTACGTCACGGCCATGCGGTATGCGGGCATTGACATCACGCCCGCCAAGCACCCCGCCCACGTTGACTCCGTCGTGCTGGATGACGCCGATACCGAGAAGCTGCGCGCCTGGTTCCGCGCCGAGCCGCTGCCCGCGGCCAAGCCTGCCCCGACCCCGCTGCTGGAGGTCAAGGGCCTGTCCTTCGGCTACAGCAAGGACCAGCACACCCTGTCTGACGTGAGCTTCACGATTGGAAAAGGGGAGATGGTCAGCATCGTGGGCCGCAACGGCGCGGGCAAGTCAACGCTCTCCAAGCTGATCTGCGGCTTTGAGACGCCCGACAGTGGTGAAATTTTCTTTGACGGAAAAGACCTGAAAGACGAAAACATCCGCCGCCGCGCCAGGCATATCGGCTATGTCATGCAGAACCCGAACCAGATGATCTCCAAGACGATGATCTTTGACGAGGTCGCGCTGGGCTTGCAGGGCAGCGGCCTGACCGATGCTGAGATTCGCGCTAGGGTCGAGGATACGCTGAAGGTCTGCGGCTTGTACCCGTTCCGCAACTGGCCCATCTCGGCGCTGAGCTTCGGCCAGAAAAAGCGCGTGACCATCGCCAGCGTGCTGGTGCAGGACCCCGAGCTTATCATTCTGGACGAGCCGACGGCGGGCCAGGATTTCCGACATTACACCGATATTATGGAGTTCCTGCGCGGGCTGAACGCCAAGGGTGTGACCGTGGTCATGATCACCCACGACATGCACCTGATGCTGGAATACACGCCGCGGGCGCTGGCCTTTTGCGACGGGCGGCTCATTGCGGACCGCAGCGCGGCGGCCATCCTCTGTGACCCGGCGCTGATCGAGCAGGCGGCCTTGAAGGAGACGAGCCTTTACACGCTGGCCAACCGCTGCGGCATCACGCCCGCCGAGGAATTTGTGGAGCGCTTTATCGCGGCAGACAGGGAGGTGCGCGCCGATGGCTGCTAATACCGTTTTGAACTATATACCGCGCAAAAGCGTGGTACACGACCTGACCGGCACGACAAAGCTGGCGTTCTTTCTGCTGTTTACCTTCGCCAGCATGATCACCTACAACACCTGGGTGCTGCTGGGGCTGATGGCCGTCAGCCTTGCGGTGTTCAGGCTCAGCCACATCAAGCTGCGCGAGGTTCGTTTCATGCTGGTCTTTATGCTGGTGTTCCTCGCGCTGAACGACCTGTTCATCTTCCTGTTCGACCCGAACCAGGGCACGACGCTCTACGGCACCCGCACGGTGCTTTGCCACCTGTTCTGGCGGTACGACCTGACTGCCGAGCAGCTGTTCTATATGTTCAACATCTCGCTGAAATATTTTGTCGCGCTGCCGGTGGCCATTCTGTTCATCTCGGCCACGAACCCCAGCGAGTTCGCCGCCAGCCTGAACAGCATCGGCATCTCATACAAGGTCGGCTATTCCGTTGCCATTGCGCTGCGGTACATTCCGGATATTCAGCGCGATTACCACAGCATCAGCCAGGCACAGCAGGCCCGCGGCGTCGAGCTGGGCCGCAGCGAGCCGTTTTTCAAGCGCCTGAAAAACTCGGTCAGCATCCTGCTGCCGCTGATTCTGACGAGCTTGAACCGCATCGACACGATCTCCAACGCCATGGAGCTGCGCGGCTTCGGCAAGCATGACAAGCGCACCTGGTACACCCGCCGCCCCTTTGCCCGCCGCGATTTTATCGCGCTGGCAGTCGGCGTCGTGCTGCTGCTTATCAGCCTGACCGTGACGATCAGGTTTGGACGGTTTTATAATCCGTTTGTGTAAAAAACGAAAATTGCGCCCCTGCGGAAAACAGATTCCGCAGGGGCGCATTTTTATATCATATAGAGCGGTAGGGGCCGGGCATGCCCGCCCCTGCAACCCCATCAAAAAACAGCCGCCCGCTCAGGCATCGTACCTGGGCGGGCGGCTGTTATTCTGATTTTACTGCATCAGCCCACACACCAGCTGTGCATAGGCAACGGGGTCCTCAATGGGCAGGCCGGCGATCAGCAGGGCTTGGTCATAGAGCAGCTCGGCGTACTTGGCGACCTTGTCGGTGTCGCCCGCGGCGTGGGCAGCCTTCAGGGCGGCAAAGACCGTGTGGTTCGGGTTCAGCTCCAGTACCTTCGTGCTCTCGACGCCCTCGGCGTTGGGCATGCGGCGCAGTACCTTCTCCATCTCCATCGAGATACCGCCCTCGGCAGACAGGGTGACGGGGTGTTCCTGCAGGGTCGGATTGACCTTGACCTCCTTGACCTTGCCGTTCAGGTCCTTCTTGATTTCCTCAAACAGGTCCTTGTTCTCGGTCTCGGCAGCCTCGGCGGCCTTCTTCTCGTCCTCGGTCTCCAGACCCAGGTCACCGGAGTTGATGTTCTTAAACTCCTTCTCCTTGTAGTCGCGCATCATCTGCAGGCAGAACTCATCCACATCCTCGGTGCAGAGCAGCAGGTCATAGCCCTTGCTCAACACCAGCTGGGCGTTGGGCAGCTTGCCCAGACGGTCCGTGTCGTCACCGGCGGCAAAGTAGATGCACTTCTGATCCTCGGGCATCTTCTCGACGTACTCGTCCAGCGTGACGAGCTTTTTCTCCTTGGCGGAGTAGAACATCAGCAGGTCGCCCAGCAGATCCTTGTGCATGCCGTAGTCGCCGTAGATGCCGAACTTGATCTGGCGGCCAAAGTTCTTCCAGAAGGTCTCATACTTCTCGCGGTCATTGACAAGCATCGCGTGCAACTCGTTCTTGATCTTCTTTTCCAGAGAATTGCGCATCAGCTTGAGCTGGTTGTCCTTCTGCAGCGTCTCACGGCTGATGTTCAGACTCAGATCCTCGCTGTCCACAACACCCTTGACAAAGCTGAAATAATCCGGCAGCAGGTCGGCACACTTCTCCATGATCATAACGCCGGAGGCATACAGCGCCAGACCCTTCTCGTACTCCTTGGTGTAGTAGTCGTACGGGGTCGAGCCGGGGATGAACAGCAGCGCGGTGTAGGTCGCGGTGCCCTCGGTGCGGCTGGTGATGACGCGCAGCGGGTCGGTGTAGTCCATGAATTTGTTCTTGTAGAACTCGTTGTAGTCCTCGTCCTTGACCTCGTTCTTCGGGCGCTTCCAGATGGGCACCATGCTGTTCAGCGTTTCCAGTTCGGTGTAGGTCTCGTACTCGGGCTTGTAGTCGTCGCCCGCGTCCTCCGGCTTCGGCTTCTGGCGGGATTTCTCGCGGTACATCGTGATGGGGAAACGGATGTAGTCGCTGTACTTCTTAACGAGGTTTGCAAGCTCGTAATCCTCGAGGTACTCGCTGTACTTGTCGGTATCGGTGTCGTCCTTCAGCACCAGAATGATCTCGGTGCCGACGTCCTCCTTGTCAGCCTCGGTCAGAGTGTAGCCCTCGACGCCGGTGGACTCCCACTTCCAGGCTGTGTCAGCGCCCTGCGCGCGGGAGATGACGGTGACCTTTTTGGCCACCATGAACGCGGAATAGAAGCCGACGCCAAACTGACCGATGATGTCGATGTTATCGCTCTGGTTCTCGGTCTTGAAGTCAAGGGAGCCGGACCTGGCAATCGTGCCGAGGTTCTTCTCCAGCTCCTCCTTCGTCATGCCGATGCCGTTATCGGTGATGGTCAGCGTGCGGCTGTCCTTGTCGGGCTGGATGTGGATTTTCAGGTCATCCTTCGTGATGCCGATGGACGTGTCGGTCAGGCTCTTGAAGTAGCGCTTGTCGCAGGCGTCCGATGCGTTGGAGATCAGCTCACGCAGGAAGATCTCGCGGTTTGTATAGATAGAATTGATCATCAGGTCAAGCAGCTTTTTGCTCTCGGCCTTAAACTGATGCATAGCCATGGTAGAAAACCTCACTTTATACAAATGAAATTAGCACTCGTTTATTTCAACTGCTAAAGCTAGTTTAGCACGCTTTTTAATAAAGTGCAACCCTTGCACAGCATTTTAACAAAAAATTTAAATTCAGGGCTTTTCAAACGTGGGAATTTGCGGTATGCTAACAATGTATAAGGTATTCTGTTAAACAGCGCGGTAGGGGCCGGGCATGCCCGTGAATGTCTGCCTGCGTACAGCTGCGGGCCGCATATAGGCGGCCCATACGCCCTGCCGACAGAAAACGATCCCTTACCATAGAAATACCATAGAAAGAAGAATCCATCATGCAAATATACACCCACACTCTCCCCGGCGGCGCACAGCTCATCGGGTATCTGCGCGATAGGACCGTCGAGATGCCTGCCTTCAACACCCGCCCGGCCATTCTCATCCTGCCGGGCGGCGGCTACGCCTGGTGCAGCAAACGCGAGGCCGACCCCGTTGCCATGCAGTTTCTGCAGGCTGGCTACAACGTCTTTACCCTCTATTACACCTGCCGAAGTGACGAGACCGTGCCCGCGCTGCGTTGGCAGCCGCTGATCGATGCTGCCGGGGCGATCCTGCATATCCGCCGCAATGCAGAGCAGTTCGGCACCGACCCGGCGAAAATCGCCATCTGCGGCTTCTCGGCGGGCGGCCATCTGGCGGCGTCCACGGCCATCCTGTGGGACGTCGAGCCTGTGCAGACCGCCCTTGGCATCCACGGCACCGAGGCCCGCCCCGATGCCGTTGTGCTGGGCTATCCGGTCATCACGGCGGGGGAATACCGCCACGACGGCTCCATTGTCAACCTCTGCGGCGATGACGCCGACCTGCGCGCCACAATGAGCCTGGAAAACCAGGTCCGCGACGGTCTGCCGCCCTTCTTCGTCTGGCATACGGTGGAGGACCCGGCCGTCCCCGTGCAGAACTCTTTGATGCTTGCCGGTGCGCTGACAGCCCATAAGGTCCCGCTGGAGCTGCATCTTTTCGCCCACGACGGCCACGGCACAAGCACCTGCACGCGGGAAGTCAACACCCCCAACAAGCACAACAGCGCCTGGGTGGCCCTCTGCACGGACTGGCTGGCCGAAACCTTTGATTTTCACCTGTAACAGGAGATGACAAAGCATGAAAATCATGTTTTACGCGCTGCGCCCCTTTGATGAGCGGCAATACTGCGAGCCCTACAAAGCCCGCTACGGCATCGACTACACCGGCACGCCCGACGTGCCGCGCCCGGATAACCTGCATCTGGCCGAGGGCTGCGACGCCGTCAGCACGAACCCCTGCGAGATACGCCCTGAATATTTGCAGACATGGGCTGAAATGGGCGTCAAATATCTGCCCTGCCGCAGCATCGGCTATGATCATATCCCGCTGGACACCGCCAAAAAGCTGGGTCTGCGCATCAGCCACAGCCACTACCCGCCGGACGGCGTGGCCAACTATACGATCATGCTCATGCTGATGTGTACCCGCCGCATGAACGAAATCATGCTGCGCGCCAACGTGCAGGACTACTCGCTCCCCGGTAAGATGGGCCGCGATATTTCCGGCTGCACGGTGGGTGTCATCGGTACGGGCAAGATCGGCCAGACGGTCATCCGCCACCTGAGCGGCTTCGGCTGTAAGATTTTGGCCTACGACCTCTACCCGAACGACGCGGTCAGGCAGTACGCCGACTACGTCACGCTGGACAAGCTTTACGCGCAAAGTGACATTATCACGCTGCACACGAACGCCACGGCGGAAAACCACCACCTCATCAACGCCGGCGCCCTTGCAAAAATGAAAGACGGCGTGCTGCTCGTCAACACGGCGCGGGGGACGCTCATTGACCCCGACGCGCTGATCGCCGGGCTGGAAAGCGGCAAGATCGGCGGTGCGGGCCTCGACGTCATTGAGGATGAGACCGGTATTTACTATTACAACCGCATGGGGCAGGCCATCCCGAACCGCGAGCTGAACCTGCTGCGCAGCTATCCCAATGTTATCGTCAGCCCGCACACGGCGTTTTACACCGACGTCAATGTCGCCAGCATGGTGCAGAGCCCGTTTGAGGCGCTGGACGCCTATGCCCACGGCCAGCCCTACGCCGGTGAGGTGCAGCTGTGATGCCAGCCGTTGAGCCGGGCCGCTGCGGCGAACACTGGGACGACTGCCCGCGGCTGGCGGCAGGGGACCGCTTTGACTTTGCCTGTGCGGGCTGCGGCGACTGCTGCCGCCAGAGGCGCGATCTGGTGCTGTCGGGGTATGACCTCTACCGCATTGCGCGGCGGCTTAGCTTGCCGCCCCGTATCGTGGCGGCGGCGTTCTGCAAAAGCTACCTTGCGCCTGAAAGCTGCCTGCCCGCCCTGCGCCTGACGCCGGACCCCAAAACCGGCAACTGCCGCTTTTTTGAGGGCAGCGCCTGCACCATCCACGCCGCGCGCCCGCTGGCCTGTGCCCTCTACCCGCTGGGGCAGAGCATCGACACGGTGACAGCGCAGACGGAATATTACGTCCAGACGCCGCTTTGCGGTGCACGGGCAGGGGAGGCACGGACGCTGCAGGACTATCTGCAGGATTCCGCCGTGCTGGACCGCGCGGGGGTGGATGCCCGCTGGGCCATCGTCTGCACGCAGCTTTCCCACCGGTTACAGGCCGCGGGCGGCACGGATAACCCCCGCTTCTCTGCCGCTGTCAGGCGTATGGAGCGTGCCCTCTACTACGACTACGAGCTCGGCGACGACTTCTACCCGCAGTTTTGTCAAAACATAGAAATTTTAATGCCGCTTTTGGACAGGATGCTGTAAAAAACAGCTTTGTAGGGAGCGGTCTTGACCGCTCCGTGCAGCTCTGCGGCAGAATCCAACGCCCTGGAGGGGTCAAGACCCCTCCCTACAAAACAACAACAAAAGCGCTGTGACCTTTTCAAACAGTCACAGCGCTTTTCCTATATTGCTTTGTAGGGGCCGCACATGTGCGGCCCGCAGCCTGAAGATAACCGCCCATCTGCGGGAAAGCCGCGGGCCGGGCATGCCCGGCCCCTACGTGTAAATCAGCAGATAAAGAATCCGCCTCTGCCGCCGCAGCAGCACCAGCTCAAAATATTGCACACCAATAAATACATCCAGAACGACAGACAGAAAGACCCCGGGCTGCCGCTGGGCTGGGCGTAGGGCTGCTGGTAGCTTGTGTAGCTGCGGCCCGGGCTTTGCAGCTGATCCAGCAGGTTTTGATAAGCGTAGTTGTTCGGCTCCATCGAGACCGCCGTCCGGGCCTCCTCCTGTGCGCGGATGTTGTTGCCAAGCCCCTGATTGGCCAGCGCGGCGTAGTAGTGCCACTGGGCCGTGCGGTTGGCAGCAGGGATGCCGTTCAGCGTGTTCATGGCCTCCTCATAGAAGCCGCTGCGGATGTAGTTTGCCGCGGCACGCAGCTCTGGGTCACCGGCAGCGCTGCCGTAGCTCTGCCGCCCGGACGAGCCGCTTGTGCTGTAATACCCAAACCCGAACGGTCCAAAGCCGAACCCGGCCCCGCTGAACGGGTCCTGATACTGCTGGCTGTAGCCGCTCTGGCTGCTGCCATAGCGCTGCCCGCCAGCACTGTAAGACGCCCCGCCGCCCTGCTTGATGCGCATGATCTCGCTGTAAGCGGCCTGCACCTCTTTAAAGTGCTCCTCCGCCGACGGGTCATCGGGGTGCAGGTCGGGGTGATACTCCTTGCATTTTTTGCGGTAGGCTTTTTTAATCGTTTCGTCGTCGGCACTGGGGGTGATGCCCAATACACTGTATGGATCAGTCATGGCGCTTTGCCTCCCTGTGCTTGCGTACCAGCGCGTATTTGCTCCACACGCCGGAATAGATCGTGTTGTACAATAGTTTCCCCTCCGGGGTGTCCTTTAAAATCGGCAGCATCTCAAACTGCTGTGCGCAGCGGCCCATCTGCTGGGTCAAAAGCTCGTGGCAGCGCTGCTCATAGGCGGCGGGCGGCAGCTCGTCCGCCAGCTGCCGCAGGGCGTTGAACTGCCCGCGGCGGCTGTCCTTTTCCAGATCGTCGTAGGCGTCCATCAGGTAGATGAACGCCCCCAGCCCATTGCCCATGCCGCGCAGCGCCGGGGCCCAGATGTCGTCGCGGCAGGCGAACACCTCGCCCAGCAGTGCGCCAAAGGCGTTGCACAGCGCGTCCAAATCGTGGCTGCCGGCGCTTTCCAGCGCGTTCAGCCTGTCCAGCTGTACGGCCATGGTCTGCAGCTGGCGCGGCCAGCGCTCCCGCAAGGCGGGCAGGCTTGGCTCCAGCTTTTGCGCCTGCGCCAGACTGGCGCGGCGGTGATCGTCCTGCCAGTCATCGAGAAAGTTGTAGTACGCCAGCGCGGCGGTCATGTCGGCGGCGTAGTCCAGCAGTTCGTTGTCCGCGCGGGGGCGTTTTTTCAGTGGGTGGGGCACGCAGCGGCCCTCGGAAAAGGCTGTGGGCGTGTCATACAGTGCTGTCAGCAGAATGGCGACAAACGCCATGTCATAGCTTAATGCCAACTGTCCGGTGCGTCCGTAGCGGCGGCCCAGCGTCCGGCACAGCCCGCAGTAGTAAGCCTGGTAGCGGTCCATCTCGGCGTCTGCCAGACCCTTACGGTAAAGCGTAACATATCCGAACATCGCGCGTCAACTCTTTTTGATGAACTGATGGCCGCACTTCGGGCAGGTGATGCTGATCTTGCCGCGCCCACGGGGCACGCGCAGCTGCTGGCCGCACTGGGGGCAGCGGTAGTAGTGATAGTCCTTGCGCTGCTTGAACCGCACCTGCTGCTTGCCAAACCACGTGGTAACGCGGTTCTGGTAGGAGAGATATTTGAGGTTTTCACTGTACCGCTTGCGGGTGTTGCGGCTCAAAATGCGAAAATAGCTGTAGACGATGGCCGCCAGCCCCAGCCAGTACAGCACCGGCGACACCCACGCGCCGATGACAATAAGGATAAGCGACGAAATACACAGGAAACCGCCGAACTGGTCGAACCCATATCGGCCCGCCATAAACCGCTGAAACCAGCCTTTCATGTAAAAACCACCTTTTTGCGGCAAAGCCGTATTGTTTTCATCGTACTATTATGGCACACAAATATGGGCAAATCGTGAACAAGCGGGGAATAGAGTTTGAACAAATATAGTTGTACAAGAAAAACATAGGCGAAACACAATTGTGGAAGCTTCGAGAATGCTAATAGTTTATAAAATATATCAATCTGGCATTAAATCGCTTTTGCCAAGGTTGCATTTTGAACATAGTGTTTGTAGATTATCAATTACAGTTTCTCCGCCTTTGGCCCAAGGAATAATATGGTCAACTTGAAGTTCGACAGAAGAATCTTTTGCAGGAGAAGCACCGCAGACACAGCATTTGAATTTATCTCGTTGCATGACAATAAATCGTGTCCGCAGATTCACTGTTCTAGAGGTTTTATGGTGGATACCTACACAATAAACATTATTTGGTTTTGTTTGCTCATCCCTAGAATCGGTTTCGTTTATGTAATTCACAAATGCCACTAGTGCATTACGCCAACCACCAAAACGCTTTTCGTATGTTCCGACTGAATATTTGGAAATGTCTCGCATTTGTGAGTATGTTGGCTGCTTTCCTAATCGAACCCATACATTTTCGATTTCCTCAAATAGTTCCTCGTCTGTAATTCCGATTTTAGACCTAGAGGGCTTTAAGGATGCTTTGGCTAAGCAAGTAAACCACGAACCAAATCTTCTGGTAAGCGTTGTAGAGTGAAATTTTCCATAGTGGTTATAATCGTCAAGGGTAACGGTATCCTGATTCAAAATTTTAGCAACTCGTTGCAAGTCATCAATCAAGTCGGAATCTGTTGCATTTCTATGAAACTCATTTAACTCAAATACCATTTATATCATCTCCGCAATACCATTATTTGTAAGGTATACCCTGGGAGTTTATAACATCACTTTGCGCGTGACAACCAAACTATTACCTCCACGTGTCCTGTCCTGAGAGTTTGGTACATCACTTTTCGCGTGACAACCAAACAATTACCTCTACGTGCCGCGTTCGGGGGAAAAGGTCCACCGGCTGCACCTCGACGGCGGCGTAGCCGTGCTCGGTCAGCCATTTCGTGTCGCGGGCGGCGGTGGCGGCGTTGCAACTTACCATCACAACGGTGCGGGGCGACATTTCGGCAATGGCGGTCAGGGTCGCCTCGTCGCAGCCCTTGCGGGGCGGGTCTACGACGATCACGTCGGGACGCGCACCCTCGGCGGCGAGCTGGGCCGCGGCTGCACCGGCATTCTGACAGCGGAAGTCCGCTCTGTCCGCGTCCAGTCCCAGCCGCGCGGCGGTCTCCTTCGCGCCCTCGACAGCCTGCGGCACGACCTCAACGCCGACTAAGCGCTTGCAGTCCGCCAGCATCGAAAGCCCGATCGTGCCCATGCCGCAGTACAGGTCCAGCAAAAAATCGTCCGGCTTCAGCCCGGCGTACTCCCGCGCCTTGGCGTAGAGCACCTCGGCGGCGGGGGTGTTGACCTGGTAAAATTCATGCACACCCATCCGCAGCGGCACACCGGCCAGCGTGTCCTCAATGACGCCGGGACCCAGCACGGTGCGGGTCCTGCGGCCCAAAATCACGTTCGTCCGCTCACTGTTGCGGTTGACCAAAATTGTCGTTAAGGCAAACTCTTTTTGCAGTGTGGCGCAAATTTCCGCCTCGTTCGGCAGACCGTTGCCGTTTACCACAAAGCACAAAAGCCGCTGCCCGCTGTGCCAGCCCTGACGCATGTACAAATGGCGCACGCGGCCCGTGTGGGTCTCCTCGTTGTAGGCGGTGATGCCGTTCTCCTCCAGCAGCGCACAGGCGCGGGCGGCCAGCTCGTTCATCCACGCGGGCTGCAGCTTGCAGTCGGTGCAGGCCACAATGCGGTGGCTGCGCCCGGCAAAAAAGCCGGTCACAATATGCCCGTTCTCGTCGGTGCCCACGGGCAGCTGGACCTTGTTGCGGTAGCGGTCCGTGTCGGGTGCGCCCAGCACGTCCGGCACCGGTACGTCCAGCTTGCCCAGCCGCGCAAAGGCGTCCCGTACAAACTGAGTCTTGGCGGTACACTCGGCCTCATAGCTGATATGCCGCAGCCCGCAGCCACCGCAGGGTCCGGCCACAGGGCAGTCCTGTTTGATGCGGCCCGGCCCGGCGGTCAGCAGCTTCTCCACGCGGCCAAAGGCATAGGTTTTCATCGGCTTGACAATGCGCACCTCGGCCACATCGCCAGGGGCGGTTAGCGGCACAAAAACGGCCTGACCGTCCTTGTGGGCCACGCCGTTTCCGTCATTGGAGAGCGCTTCGATCTCCAGAGTAATGATCTGATTTTTCGTAAAAGGCATGTCTGCTCCTTATAAATAGTGCGGGAAATGTTACGGGTTGATGGCCTGCGGTGCGGCAGGGCCTTCCTTCTCCAGCGTGGCCAGGTACTTGCTCGGCGGCACGCCCTTGACCTTCTTGAACACGCGGGAAAAATAGAACTGGTCAAAAAAGCCCACAGATACGGCAATTTCCGCAATCGACAGGCTGGAATTCTTCAGCAGGCTGCACGCCTCGCTGATGCGGTAGCTTGTCAGGTAGTCAATGGGGCTCTGCCCGACGTTCGACATGAACACGCGGTACAGGTGGCTGCGGCTGACGCCGACGGCCTTGGCAATATCGTCCACCGAAATATCATGCGAGTAGTTGAACTGGATATACTTGATGGCGGCCAGCACGTACTGGCTGCTGGACGAGCCCACGTTGGGCATCGCCTCGCGGGCCTCCTTCATCAGGTGCGCCATAAAGATATACAGATAGCCCGTCATCAGGGCCTCGCACTGCGGCTCCGGCCCGCGGGACAGGTAGATGTTGTACAGCGCCTCCCGCACGGTCTGCGGGTCCTTGCAGTGGTGTACGGGGTGCGCGTCGGAGAACGGCGTCTGCTGCACCAGCTTGTTGGCACACGCGCCGTTGAAGCCGACCCAGTAGTACTCCCACGGGTCGGTCTCGTCGGCGGCGTAGGTGATGAGCTGGTTCGGCTTGGCCAGGAACAGATCGCCCTCCTGCAGCGTGTGCGAGGCTCCGTTGACCTGATACACACCCTTGCCTGCCACCACCAGATGGATCAGATAGTGGTCGCGCACGCCGGGACCCCAGGTGTGGCCCGGCTGGCAGTATTCATGCCCGCAGTTAAAAATCGAGAGCTCGACGTTGTCGGTGTAGCTCTGCTTGTAGGATTGCTTCATCTCATTGATGGTCATGGCGGCACCTCGCTCGTGTGATATTTTCATTATACCAAGCTATTCATCAAAAGTCCATAAAAGAGGCGGAAAAAATGTTTGCTTTTTTTGCAGGATTTGCTATACTGAAAACAAGAAACCCGCAGAGAGCCGCTCCTTTGGCTGTCTGCCTAAAAACATAAGGCTCAATTTGTGCATATCTACGAAAAGAGCCGCCCGACAGGAAAGGTGAGTGGAATCATGGCAAATACCATAGAACTCAAACAGCAGATCGCACAGGGCGAATACGACGCCGCCTTTGCCAAGCTGTACGGTGCAGACGCCGTGCAGGAGCAGCGCAAGCGCTATACCGACCTGATCGACGAATTTGAAAAGAAATACGGCACCAACCGCACAGTGCGCCTCTATTCCGCCCCGGGCCGCACCGAGATCGGCGGCAACCACACCGACCACAACAACGGCGTGGTGCTGGCCGGCTCTGTCAACCTGGATATGGTGGCCGTCGTCTCCCCGAATGAGGAAAATGTCATCCGCGTCAAGTCCCTGGGCTTTGACAAAATTGACGATGTCGATGTCACCAACCTCGTCCCGCAGCCGCGCGAGGCCGAGCACTCCGCGTCCCTGATCCGCGGCGTCGCCAAGGGCATCGTGGATGCGGGCGGCAAGGTGGGCGGCTTTGACTGCTACACCACCAGCAACGTGCTGCGCGGCTCCGGTCTGTCCAGCTCCGCAGCCTTTGAGGTCTGCATCGGTGCTATCCTGCGCGGCGAGTACAACAACAATGACATGGAGAAGTTCAACCAGGTCAAGATCGCCCAGATCGGCCAGTATGCCGAGAATGTGTTCTTCGGCAAGCCCTGCGGCCTGATGGACCAGACCGCCTGCGCCGTCGGCGGCGTTATCACCATCGACTTCAAGGACCCGGCCCACCCGGTGGTCGGCCAGACCGCCATTGACCTGGCGAAGCACGGCTTTGTCATGTGCATCAGCGATACGAAGGGCAGCCACGCCGACCTGACCGACGACTATGCCGCCATCCGCCATGAGATGGAGAGTGTGGCCGAGCAGTTCGGCAAAAAGGTCCTGCGCGAGGTCGATGAGGACGAGTTCTACAAGGCTCTGCCTAAACTGCGAAAGGCCGTGGGGGACCGCGCCGTCGTACGTGCGATGCACTTCTATAACGACTGCCGCCGCGCCGCCCAGCTCTGCGACGCTGTGCGCGAGGACGATTTTGAAACGTTCCTGCGCCTGATTATCGAGGGCGGTCACTCCAGCTTTGAGTTCAACCAGAACGCCTACAGCATCAAGAATCCGAAGGAGCAGGGCGTGCCTGTGGCCCTGGCCCTGAGCCAGCGCGTGCTGAATGGCCGCGGCGCGTGGCGTCTGCAGGGCGGCGGCTTTGCCGGCACCATTCAGGCGTTTGTGCCCGTTGACCTGCTGGACGCCTACAAGGCCGCCATCGACGGCTGCTTCGGCGAAGGCAGCTGCCACGTCCTGAACATCCGCAACTACGGTGCCGTGCCCGTGACGCCGGATATGTGAGCGCATAAAAGAGTGTAAATAAAGCCGCAACTGTGCAGAAAACGCATAGCTGCGGCTTTTTGTGCTTTTTTAATATCATCGTGCGGTAGGGGCCGGGCATGCCCGGCCCGGCGGCTGCCCGCAAACGAGCGCCTCCGTACAGCCGCGGGCCGCACATGTGCGGCCCCTACAAACCAGTGGATAGGCAGGCAGCAACTCCGCAGAGGTCGGCGTCCCCGACGACCCGTGGCCGTTTCCGTCGCAGTAAGCGCCCATGGGATGCATAAAGGCATCCCACAGCCCGTAGGGGCGGATTCCATATCCGCCCGGGCACCCTCCGCAACCGCAGACCTTGCGGGAGAAATAAATCCCTCCCCTGAACCGCAGCCTTATTTCCCGTCCCGCTCCCAGATCAGTGCCAGCCCCTTGAACAGCAAATCAGCGTCATAGATGATCTTCCGCTTGCAGCAGGGCATAATGTACGGCGCTAACCCGCCGGTGGCGACCACGGTCAGCGGCTGGCCCAGCTCGGCCTCAACGCGGTCCGCTAACCCGTCCAGCATGGCGGCGGTGCCGAACATGGCCCCGTTGTTCAGCGCGGCGACGGTGTTCGCGCCAATCAGATGCTCCGGCGGCTCGGGCGCGATGGGCGGCAGCTGCGCCGTGCCTGCGCTGATGGCCCGCAGGCTCGTCTGCACGCCGGGCACGATGAACCCGCCCAGAAACACCTTTTTGTCCGATATAACGTTGTATGTCGTCGCTGTGCCCAGATCCACGGTCATGCAGGGCAGGGGATAGTGTTCCGCTGCCGCAGCGGCATCAGCGATGCGATCCCGGCCCACCTTGGCGGGCTCGTCCACGGCGAAGGTCAGCCCGGTGTCCAGCGTGTAATTCACGACCAGCGCCTCGCGCCCGGTCAGCCGCTTGCAGGCGGCGGCCAGCACGCCGGTCAGCCGCGGCACGACGCTGCACACAATAACGCCCTCACAGGCGGTGGGGTCCACAGGCAGGCGCCGCAGCAGAAATTTCATCTCGGCGGCGTACTCGTCCTCGGTGCAGCGGGGTCGGGTGACCATGCGGGTCGTGAACGCAATGGTGCGGTGGTCCGCCCCGTCCAGCCCGCCAATGCAGATGTTGGAGTTGCCGATGTCAACTGCTAAAACCATAGTGAAGTCCTTTTTATAGATAAAAGATAAGAGATAATAGTTAAAAAATAAGGTGGATCGCGGCGCTTTGCGCCGCTCAAAAATATTATACGCATTTGCATAGAAAGCGTCAATCTGCTATAATGACTACAGCGTAATTTTGTTTTCGCCAAAGGCGAAAACTCCACTCTACTAATAAGGCGTTGATTTTTTATGCTGCTTTCCAACAAAACCGTCGTCCTCGGCATCACCGGGGGCATTGCCGCCTACAAAATGCCCAACGTGGCGCATGCACTCGTCAAGCTGGGCGCGGATGTACACGTTCTTATGACGAAAAACGCCACCGAGTTTATCTCGCCGCTGGTGTTTGAGACGCTGACCCGCCGCCGCTGCCAGGTCGATACGTTTGACCGCAACTTCCAGTACGACGTGGCCCATATCAGCCTTGCCAACGCGGCAGATTTGATGCTCATCGCCCCGGCCACGGCCAACGTCATCGCCAAGCTGGCCCACGGTCAGGCCGACGACATGCTGACCACTGTCACGCTGGCCGCGACCTGCCCCAAGCTCGTCGCGCCCGCCATGAACACCCACATGCTCGAAAACCCCATCACCCAGGATAACCTCAAAACGCTGGAACACTACGGCTTCACGGTCATCCCGTCCGGCTCCGGCATGCTGGCCTGCGGCGACGTCGGCTCGGGCCGTCTGCCCGATGAGGGTGTGCTGGTCGACTACGTCCTGCGGGAGCTGGCCTGTGTGAAAGACCTTAAAGGCAAAAAGGTCGTCGTCTCTGCCGGTGCCACGCAGGAGCCGATGGACCCCGTGCGCTACCTGACGAACCACTCCACCGGCAAGATGGGCTACGCCGTGGCCCGCGCCTGTATGCTGCGCGGCGCAGACGTCACGCTGCTGGCGTCCACCGGCTGCACGCTGCCGCCCGTGCCGTTTGTAAAGACCGTTCCGTTCACCAGCGCCGCCGACCTGTTTGAGGCCGTCAAGGCAAACGCCATGGACGCTGACGCCCTCGTCATGGCCGCCGCCGTGGCCGACTACCGCCCGGCCACTGTCGCTGCGGACAAGGTCAAAAAGCACGACGGCGAGATGAATATTGCCCTGGAACGCACCGACGATATTTTAGCCTGGGTCGGTGCGCATAAGCCGGAAAAGCTGTTTGTCTGCGGCTTCTCGATGGAGACCCGCGACTTGATTGAAAACAGCACGGCCAAGCTGCACAAGAAGAACATGGACATGATCGTGGCCAACAACCTGAAGGTGCCCGGCGCAGGCTTCGGCGTGGACACGAACGTTGTGACCATCATCACCGCCCAAGGCGTCACCGAGCTGCCCCTCCAGAGCAAGGATGCCGTCGCCGGTCACATCGCAGACGGAACGCTCGATGAACTTCGCCTTGATGTTATGGCTATACGGGTATGAGCAGGCTGAAGCGTTGTCGATTCCCGCGACGACTCGTATCCCGCCCTGCTTCAAGCCTAGGGACAGGCCTCCCGTTCCGCAGAACAGATCAATAGCTGCGATTTTGTTCCTCTTACCCATGAGGGGAATTATAACCTTCAAGGTCGGCAAATCACCTATTCCAAAGGCAGCCGCATGACCTGAAATCCCAATGCTTAGGCACTATAGAGACAGCCACGCCGATCACCATTCCGACCAGTGGCACACTATGCTTGCCCGCGCCGGTTGACTCCATGAAGCAGCAACCATACGACGAAACTCACCCGATGATGTTGATTTCATCAGTCACATAGACGACCCCGGTCATACTCTGCTTGACCAGACATGGCTGTCCCTCTGTTATTTGTCATTGAACTTGAACCGAGCGCCGCCTTCCTTGTCGAGGATGAGCATGGCGTCGAATTTCCGGCCAGCTTTCGATATGAATCCCTTAAGGCGGATCCGTCCGTCGGCCAGGAAACGGCGCGCGTTCGCGTCGGTGAGGGTCTTGCCCGCGATGGTGGAGAATAGTTTCCAGCCACAGCCGCCCGCATCCTTCCATGTGCCGTCCGGTTGTTTCTCTCGTTTGTTGGTCGAGCATTGCCAGACCTTGCCGGTCTTGACGACGGGCTGGCCGCAGCGCGGGCACGGGCCGAACGATTCCGTCACGCGGCTTCGCCTCGCTTGCACGAGCTCGGGCTCTGCCGTGGACTGCGCGTCGGCGGGGATACCGGCGGCGAATGCCCGGAATCTGGATTCGGTCTGCGTTGGGTCGGCGTTCCCGTGTTCCACGTCGGAGAGGACCTGTTCCATCTCGGCGGTGAGAGCCACGTCCTTCAGGCGGAGCGCCACTACGTTGATCAGATTCCGCCCCTGTTCGGTTGAGCGTAGTTGCTTGCCCTTGCGCTCCACGTATGCGGATCGGATCAGTTTCTCGATCACGTCTGCCCTGGTGGCCGGCATGCCGATGCCGCCGGAATGGGATTCGTCGTCGTCCAGCGCGGCCTTGAGACCCGCGTCGTCCAGG
>OMCD01000977.1_pt1 | contig 18782 bp, 11 predicted proteins | sample 1674171 | NCBI WGS metagenome assembly OMCD01 (sample SAMEA103958149, study PRJEB25191) | human gut metagenome | biome: human-associated habitat [ENVO:00009003]; feature: intestine environment [ENVO:2100002]; material: feces | place: Germany | collected 2013/2015
CACCGATAACATCACCCATGTTTTCTTCCGGAGTTACAACTTCCAGTTTCATGATCGGTTCAGTCAGAACGGGTCCTGCCTTAGCGCAGGCATTCTTATAAGCCTGGATTGCACAGATTTCGAATGACAGCTGGTCAGAGTCAACCGGGTGGAATGAACCATCCTTCAAAACAACCTTCAAAGAGTCAAGCGGATAACCAGCCAACACACCATTCTTCATAGCGGTCTGGAAACCTTTCTGTACAGAAGGGATAAATTCCTTAGGCACGTTACCACCCTTCACTTCATCGATAAACTGCAGACCACCCTGCTTCCAGTCCTCATCAACCGGACCTACAGAAACAATGATATCAGCAAACTTACCACGACCACCAGATTGCTTCTTGTAAACTTCACGCAGTTCAACAGTCTTAGTGATAGCCTCCTTGTAGTTAACCTGAGGTTTACCCTGATTACATTCAACCTTGAATTCACGTTTCAGACGGTCGATGATGATATCCAAGTGGAGCTCACCCATACCAGAGATGATAGTCTGGCCAGACTGTTCGTCAGTCTTAACAGTAAATGTCGGGTCTTCTTCAGCCAACTTAGCCAAACCGTTAGACAGCTTGTCCAAGTCTTTCTGAGTCTTAGGCTCTACAGCGATACCGATAACCGGTTCCGGGAATTCCATAGATTCCAGTACGATCGGAGCTGTTTCATCACACAGCGTATCACCTGTACGGATATCCTTGAAACCAACACCTGCACCAATATCACCAGCAGAAATTACCTCAACCGGGTTCTGCTTGTTTGAGTGCATCTGGAACAGACGAGAAACGCGTTCTTTCTTGCCAGAGCGAGTGTTGTAGATATAAGATCCGGCTTCAACCTTACCTGAATAAACGCGGAAGAAAGTCAGACGACCTACATAGGGGTCAGTTGCAATCTTGAATGCCAGAGCGGCAGTCTTTTCGTTTTCATCCGGTTTACGGTCTTCTTCTTCTCCGGTTTCAGGGTTCTTACCAATAATGTTCGGAGTATCCATCGGAGACGGCAGGAATGCACAAACATAATCCAACAGAGTCTGAACGCCTTTGTTCTTGAATGAAGAACCACAAAGCATCGGAACGATTTCCATCTTCAAGGTTCCGGCACGCAAAGCACGCAGGATTTCTTCTTCAGTAATAGTAGAAGGATCATCGAAGAATTTTTCCATCAGCGCATCGTCGAATTCAGCCACTTTTTCGAGCATTTTCTCTCTCCATTCATTAGCTTCATCCACCAGATTTGCAGGAATTTCTTCAATATCATAGTCGGCACCCATTGTTTCGTCATGCCACAGGATGGCTTTCATCTTGATCAGGTCAACAACACCCTTGAACGATTCTTCAGAACCGATAGGAATAACAACCGGACACGGATTAGCGCCCAATACATCCTTCATCTGACGAACTACTTCAAAGAAGTCAGCACCTGAACGGTCCATTTTGTTTACATAACCGATACGAGGTACGTTGTACTTATCAGCCTGACGCCATACAGTTTCAGACTGCGGTTCAACACCACCTACTGCACAGTAAGTAGCAACCGCACCGTCAAGAACACGCAAAGAACGTTCAACCTCAGCAGTGAAGTCCACGTGTCCCGGAGTGTCAATCAAGTTAATTTTATATTTGTTACCCGCATAGTTCCAGTAAGTGGTAGTAGCAGCGGAGGTAATCGTGATACCACGTTCCTGTTCCTGCTCCATCCAGTCCATCGTAGCAGCACCATCATGTACTTCACCGATCTTGTGAGTCAGACCAGTATAGAACAAGATACGTTCAGAAGTGGTAGTCTTACCAGCATCAATGTGCGCCATGATACCGATGTTACGGGTCAAATGCAAATCATGTTTAGCCATTTTAATTCCTTCTTTATTAAATTATTACTTGATTGATTAGAATCTGAAGTGTGCAAAAGCGCGGTTAGCTTCAGCCATACGGTGCATATCTTCCTTGCGTTTGAAAGCACCACCCTGCTCATTGTATGCATCCAGAATTTCAGCAGCCAATTTATCAGCCATTGATTTTCCGCCACGTTTACGAGCGAAAGCAATCAAGTTCTTCATAGAAATTGACTCTTTACGGTCAGGACGAATTTCAGTAGGAACCTGGAATGTAGCACCACCGATACGGCGAGACTTAACTTCCAACTGAGGAGTTACATTATCCAAAGCTTTTTTCCAAACTTCCAATGCTGATTTTTCTTCACCCGGAAGTTTAGTTTCGATAGACTTCAATGCGTTGTAGAAGATTTCGTAAGAAGTATTCTTCTTTCCATCATACATCAGATGGTTTACAAATTTAGAAACCTTCTGATCGTTAAATACTGGATCCGGAAGGATCACACGTTTTTTAGGTTTTGCTTTTCTCATTTTGTTTGATAATAATGTTTAGTTTGGGGCTGCATTTCTCGTCTTCTTCAACGCCTCCTCTGAGGCATTTACTCAACCTTAAAGCTTTTCCAACAAACCAAAACGAATTAATAAAAGTCTTTCCTTGTTAAAAAAGATTGCGTACGGTCAAGAAATCAATTACTTCTTACCTTTTGCTGCGGGAGCCTGTCCTGGTTTCGGGCGCTTAGCACCGTATTTAGAACGTCTCTGTGTACGACCAGCAACACCTGCAGTATCCAAAGTACCGCGAACGATGTGATAACGTACACCCGGAAGGTCTTTCACACGACCACCACGTACCAATACGATTGAGTGTTCCTGCAAGTTGTGTCCTTCTCCCGGAATATAAGAGTTAACTTCCTTAGAGTTTGTCAGGCGCACACGAGCAACCTTACGCATTGCTGAATTCGGCTTTTTCGGAGTTGTAGTGTACACACGAACGCAAACGCCACGTCTCTGAGGACATGAATCCAGCGCCGGAGACTTACTCTTATCTGCCAGAACTGCTCTTCCTTTTCTTACTAATTGTTGAATAGTAGGCATCTTGTTTGATTTTTAATTATTATTATATTGTTTATTGTTTTCCGTACCTTTCACGAAACTATACATTTCGGGCTGCAAAATTACAAATAACTTTTTAATAAACAAACGGTTTTCAAATAAAATACTTTCTTTCGACTAAAAAAAAGAAAAGGCCCCGAATCAAGCTCTCAAAATTATTTCATTTTCTCCTTTTCTCAGGAGGAAAATGATTCAGGATCTCTGGCAGAGTCTGCAACATCGGATGCCGGACGCACCAGTAAAGCACTTAATTCCCATAACACATAGATAGGCATAAACACCAGCATCAGCGTAAAAGGATCGGATGAAGGAGTAATGACAGCTGAAACAATCAGCAGAACTAAGATTGCATGTCTCCGGTATTTATGAAAAAAACTCCGGTTCAGAATACCCAGCTTCGACAGAAGAGCCGACAATAAAGGAAGTTCAAAAATAATTCCCATCAGAAATATCAATGTCAGGAAATTATCCATATAAGAATCAAGCGACAGCTGGTTGGTTATCGACGGACTCAATTCATACGTATAAAGAAAACGCAGTGTCATGGGAAACACCAGACCATAACCGACAAAACAACCCAGAAAGAACATAAGTGTTCCAAACAAAAAGGCAGCTCCTACCCCTCTTTTCTCACGTTCATACAGAGCCGGACAAACAAAACGCCAGATTTCATACACGAGATAAGGGAATGTAACCAACAAAGCCAGCCAGCAGGACAGAGTCATGTGAATAAAAAACTGTGAGGCCAGACGGATATTGACGACCTCCACATGGAAAGAAGTTTCCATAAAATCCGGAACAATCCATGAACGGGCCGCAGTCTGTTTAATCAGCTGATAAAGGAAAAAATCATCCCGGCATGGAGCCATCACAACCTGTTCGAACAAATATGGAACAAAGACAAATCCCAGTAGCATGCAAACCGTCCACACGGCCAGCACGCGGATCAACATCCAGCGCAGAACCTCAAGATGATCCCAAAAAGACATTTCTGATTTTGTTAACATATTCGCCAGTCACGGATTTTCTAGAATTACTACATCAAATCGGCCTTCCCAATAGCCGTTCAAACTGTCACAGGCTGCCTGAAAAAAACGCTTCGGCCTTTTTAAAAAACGTTTCGGCCTTTTCAGTAAAACGCTTCGGCGTATAAGACAAAACGTCCCGACGTTTTCCGGATGAAAGGAAGCAAGGCTGCTTATAGCCAATAAAAAACTGAGAACCAGCAGAATAAGTTCTGTCGGTTCTCAGCTATATCTTTCAAGAATTAAGCTTCACCCTTGAAATCGCTCAAAGGGGGAACGAAAGTCTTGCTACCAGCATTCTGCTGCTGTTCTTCCGGCATACGGATCGGACCGAAGTTCTGTTCATACTTGTTCACGTTATCCTGCAAAGCATACATCAGACGTTTTGCATGTTCCGGAGTCATAACGATACGTGACTGCACACCAGCCTTCGGCAATCCCGGCATAATACGAACAAAGTCTACAATAAACTCTGAAGTAGAATGAGTGATGATAGCAAGATTGGCATAAGTACCTTGAGCTACTTCTTCCTTCAGCTCTATCTGGAGCTGGTTATTTTTGTTTTCGTTTTCCATAATGGTTAATCTTTGATTTAATTATTTATTCTTAATTGCACCGGCAAAAATAAGGAAAAAGTTGAATCTACCGGCATAAATAAAAGAAAAAATATTTCCTCCGGTATATCACTCGGGCTTTTTCTCCGATGCTTTTCTGATCAGAGCCCGCTTGTCAAGCTTCACCTCGCCTTTCACCAGTTCCGGTATATTGAAGGAATACATAAAGTTACGATAGAACTGAGGATCGGACTGTGGTACGGCAAATGGTTTGCTCCAATGCCCTTCTCCATCCACATGCACCAGATAAGGGTGAGTATAAAGCCCGTCTACCCGACGACTGCTGAACACCAGCCAATGTCCGTTACTGCTCCAGGAATGATAACTTTCCACATCATTGCTGTTGACGCCTTCCGGATCAGAAACTTTTCCCGTCGTGAGATCCAGCATCTTCAGATCGGCATCCTTGTGCCAGATTGAAAAGTTACCGTATGAGGACAGTGTAAAGACCAGAAAACGGCCATCCGGAGAAACCCGAGGGAAAGATACACTCTTGCCTTCCTGACGACCATTATATAAGGTATCAACCTGTGTGCCGAAACGTCCGCTATCGGCATCGAAGCTGATGGAACACAGACTGTATCTCACGTCTTCGAACTCCTGAGGCAACGCTCTCGCATCTGCCGAGCAGAAATAAAGTTTTTTTCCGTCGGTTGAGAAAGAAGGAAAAGTTTCAAAGGCAGCGGCTCTCGACAACAGGGAATCAGTCAGCACAGCATCATGCTCCAGATCATACACAATCACATCCGAAGCCAGATCATACACTTCAATGCGGTTCCGGTCATTGAGATGAAAAGCCTGCATGGTCTGGTTCATGGAAAAAGCCACGAAACGTCCGGAAGGATGCCACGAAGGGTAGACCAGGGACTGTATCTTTCCATTAATCCGTGCCTCCAGACGTTTAACCCCATCCGGACCGTTCAGATACGTCCCAGCCAGTTGTGCACGCATATGAAACACCATGTGCTCCGGCTCACGATTGTTGAACGAATGACAGTTTATGCAGTTATACTGAGTTTTGTCGTTAGTCAGAATTGCTTCCTGCTTGAAAGAAGTCAGGTCACGCTGATATATTCCCATCCGATTCCATAGTATATATCCCGGTTCAATCAGGCGATACACCAGATACGGGTCCAGCTCGTCCGGAGACACATACCAGCTGAACGGATCATACATGCACCAGTGTCCTTCCCTACGGACATACACTTTTACCTGAAGAGAATCGCCTGCCGAAGCATCCAGCAGGTTATGCCATTTCTTTTCCGGAATCAGAAAAGACCCCTCTTCTGCTTCCACTACTACTTTCCCCTTACGTCCGGAAATAACAGCAACGGCTTCCTCTGTTTTTTCTTCCAGTGAAAAACGTAAAGGAGCTATATTCGAAGGGATTGTTACCCCGGCATAATCCGGGAAAATGGAAGGACTCTGCTTTAACATCCGTTCCGGGACAGGCTCCTGCGATGAACAAGAAGCCAGAAGCCACATGAGCATAGAGACTCTTCCCGCGTGGCTAATATATCTCATTACAGTCTTTTTCATCAGCGTTTAAACATATAATAATACCAATAAGTGTTTCCATAAGAATTATTCAATTCATACATCTGTCCAGTCCTTCGGGCTGAAATAACAGCGCGACGATAAGCTTTGAAGCGGTTTGCGACTTCCGGAGTCACCCCATAGTCTGCCCAAAGTTCTTCCTTATCCTCATGTACCATAACGACAGCTTCCTGAAACAAACGAGGTACCGGTTTCATAGCAGGCATTTCTTTGATATGCTCTACTAAATCTCGGATAGCATCGCCGTTCTTGCTCAACAGACACATAGCTCCGTAATATTGGAAGGCAGGGCGCCATGATGTATTAGACTGCAGAATCTGTCTTAGATCCGAAAACAATTGACTTTCATTGGTCAAGCCGGAAAGATGTTCTACACAAGCATAGCGTCCTCCCAGCTCCGGATCGGATCTCACTTTCTCCGGATGACCGATAAATTGCCGGTATAACCGGGCCTCATCCGCATAAGCCAGCGTCTCCTCAAGTATCCGGATGTATTTCTCGGCAACAGCATCATAACCATAAATCAAGTTGGTCTGAATCAAACGGAGAAGCAAGCGGGGACTCACGGCACGCTCAGAAGCAAGCATTCCTTCGAAAGCCATTTCCTGGGCCAAAGCAACATCTCCTATCTGATAATAGACATCACTCAACAACATAGAAGTATTGATCGCCATGTTCCACTGAATCACCAATCCTTGTGCGCCACATTGTTTATAATCAAGCAGACGATCCCCTAACTGATCCAGATGCAACAACGCCAGATTCTGATAACAGGCATGCATCATGTTCTGATCTGCCCGCAGGCCGGGGAAGTCCAGAATCTGCTGCCACTGCCCGGTGCGACAATAATAATCGAGAATCTTGGCCCCATAATTCCGTGAAGAATTGTAATGAAGACTTCCCACATGCATCAGCCAGGCAACAAAAACTACCTGAACCGCCGGCAAGAGTATTCGCCCCCATTTTCCAAAAGAAAAAGTTCTCTGTCCGAACAGACAGGCTGCAACCAGATTCAACAAGCAGGCCCATCCGGCAAAACGGATCATAACAGGAGGAGAGATACGCAATTCATAATAGGCATCAGAAGTCAGCAGGAAACGCCACTCCATTACGACATCTCTATAATATAAGGTAAAAGGTGTAATCAAGGCAAGAGGTAAAAGGAACAAAACCATCCATTTCCGGGGAGTCTGCCCTGTGAAAATACTGATCAGAATCATTCCTATCACAGTCAACAGACTGTAAGGGCCAACCCAATAAAAGCCAGCAACAGCCCAGATCCCGGCAAACAGCCATTGAATCCTCACCCTTCGGACTGCCAGACAGAGATTCAGTACGAGCAAAGAAATCCACAGAGCCAGAGTCCCCTCCCAATGATAGATGAAATTCGTCTGTGCCCACAGCAAAGTAACGGCTGGAAGAAAATAAAATACAGGTGCAGAGAATCCAGATGCCAGCTTTTTCCAGATCTGGGCCATCTGCCAGCTAATCGCCGTAAATAACAGGGCAGACAGAAGCGCCCCGGCATAAGGATAAAAAAAGAACTGAGTCAAAAAAGCTGCCAGATAGGCTACTCCCCCTCCCGGCTGCGAAAGAGTCTGCCAGGCGTAATCACAGTTAAACCGGAAAAGATTGAACTGTTCCACATAGAAATAATTGTAAGCAAAAAAATGCTGGCAGTACGCCCCCATCAGGATAAAGACCAAAAGCCACCCGACGACCCGTCCTGCCCGATTCAAATTAATCATAGTAAAAATATTTAAATGGTTTACAGAAGAAATCCTTTCTCCGGCCTTCTGTTTCACCGACAAAAGTACCGATAAGAAAGGATTTTTCAAAACAATCAGGCCATAAAATAAGGACAGTCAGCTGCAATCTCCATCGCTCCTATTTCAGGGAGTGAAGCGCAGACAATCACAGCCGGATCGTCTGTTCCAGACGAATATCCTGCGACGAGGCTCCCACCCGAATCACATAATCTCCTTTTTCAAAAGTCCATTTCCGCTTCTTACTGCTGAAATAAGAGAAATCATCCTGAGTCAGTTTCAAAGTTACAGTCTGTGTCTCTCCGGGTTTCAGGTTTACTTTTTCAAATCCTTTCAGCTCCTTCACCGGACGGGGCTCACCTGATTTCGGATCGCTCACGTACAGCTGTACGACTTCTGCTCCTTCACGTTTACCATCGTTACGGACAGAGAAACGTACCGTTACATCTCCCTTCTTCCGGTCGTCAACTTTCACTTCCAGTCCGGAATAAGAGAAGGTTGTATAAGACAGTCCATATCCGAACGGGAAAAGCGGCTGCACCTGATTATGTTCATATCCCCGGTAACCGGTAAAGATTCCTTCCCGATAATACACCTTTTTCTCACGACGGGTTTCATCATAGTTTCCGCACGCCGGTGAATCTTCCCAACGCTTTTCAATGGTAAAAGGCAACTTAGCCGAAGGATTTACCTTTCCCGACAAGATATGTGCCAAAGCATTTCCTCCTTCCTGTCCCGGATAGAAAGCATGAAGCACAGCCGGAACACGGTCAATCCAACGAGTCATTCCAACTCCTCCGCCGGCATGAAGCACTACTACAACATTCGGATTCACCTGAAGCAGTTCATCCACCAGACGGTCCTGACCAAAAGGAAGGTCAAACGGACGGTCACGGCCTTCCAACTCAATGCTTCCGTCAAGACCAAGACAACAGATCACGACGTCTGCCTGTTTGGCCACCCGCTTGGCTTCACTGAAATCAATGTCGGAATCATAAGCATATCCCATACGGATCTCCGAAGGAAGACTGCGCTGGTTATAATAAGTCAGGCGGACATGAACACTGGAACCTTTTTCTACAGCTACTGCCACATTCCGGACATCGAACGACTGTGACTTCGAAGCATCCAGCATCAGCTGATCATCCAGCCAAAGCTTATATCCGCCCTGCGCATCCACAAAGAAACGAAGGCTGTCTGTCTGATGAACATCTACATAACCGTCCCACTCAACCTGGTATTCTTCACCCAGATTCTTTTCGTTATGCGGATATCCCCACCATTCGTTATCTATCCGAGGTTCTACCATTGACAAGATCAGATTACCATCAGCCTGCTGACGGGATACGGATGAAGTCTGACCGGCAGAAGAACGTCCGGCTGCTTTTGCCTGCTGTTCCAGCAAACGGGAAGACAACGTTCCGGTATCGGAAGAACAGGTATAGTATTTAGCTTCCAGTCCTTTCTTTCCATCCCGGGTACGGAATACACTAGTCCGGAACAGGCGTCTCTTAAACTGGTTGGAAACTCCCTCAGCATAATAGATCTCTGCATCAGGGAACTCATTACGGATTCCATCCAGATCACTGATAACATACCAGGGATGCACACGCGAACTTCCACCGCCTCCGTAAACAATGCCATTCGTATTGTAGACACGATCGGATATAACATACGGATTCGCAGTCGGTCCGATAACAGCAATCTTCTTCGGAGACTTCAAGGGAAGTACACCGTCTGCATTCTTCAACAGGATAATTCCTTTTTCTGCTTCTTCCAGAGCCAGTCTGTTGGCATCCGGATTAAACAATGGAATGTCCTTACACAATTGCGGACGGTCAAAGAATCCCATCTCGATGCAAGGACCATATATTCTTCTGACCTTTTCATTAATCAGTTCTTCCGTAATTGTACCGTCCTGTATCAATGGCAAAAGTTTTTCACGGACAAACCAGTCGTTACTTCCCATTTCCAGATCCAGACCATTCCTGGCTGCCTTGTCTGCCGAATAAGTACAAGCCCAGTCCGACATCAGCATTCCCTTGAATCCCCATTCTTTTTTCAGGATGTCAATCACGAAACTGTTCTCTGTACAATAGGTTCCCTGGAAAGGATTGTATCCGGTCATCACTGCTTTAATATCTGCACGCTGCACAGCTGCCTTGAAAGGAGGAAGATAAATTTCGCGCAAGGTACGTTCATCCATTTCCGTGCTGACGGTATAACGGTCGAACTCCTGATCATTTCCGATATAATGTTTGATCGTAGGAATGACTCCCCCAGCCTGAACGGCCTTTACAAAAGGAACCAGCATTTCAGAAGACAAATAAGGATCTTCACCGAAATACTCAAAGTTTCTTGCTCCTTTTGAAGCACGGTAAATGTTTGCTCCGGGAGCCAGCATGAAATGAATGCCACGCGCACGCCATTCCTGAGCATACATGCGGCCGGTCTTTTCTGCCAGTTCTTTATCCCACGATGCAGCCAGGGCTAAAGCAGCCGGAAAAGCTGTTGCTCTTCCCCAGATTCCCCATGACGAAACCCCCAACGGACCGTCTGCCATTTTAAAGGCCGGAATGCCCAGACGTTCACACGGATGAAGATAAAAATCCTCATAACCGGCGAGAAGGTCTATTTTCTCTTCCAGCGTCATTCGTTCAACCAGGTCATTCAAACGGGCTTCCACCGTCAAGGTAGAATCCTGAAATGGATAAGAAGGCTGAGCTCCCGCTCCCCGAACGAACAAAAACATGCACAACCCCAACAATACTAAAATGTGTCTCATAATACTTTATAAAATAGATGAATAAAAAAATTTCTTATTGCTTTTTCAACGTCGTTACGACATTCGTACTGAAAACAGTCTGAAGCAATGCTTTCTGGTCTGATACCGGTGCCTTCACAAGTTCCGGCAGATTATAAGTACGCGTAAACGTTTCATAAAAATGCGGATCTTTCTGAGGCAGCAGGAAAGGCTTACTTGCCTGTCCCGTCGTTGGGTCAAAATGAGCAAAGAACGGACGGGCCCACAGTCCATCCAGCCTTTTACTGCTGAAGACAAACCATTTTCCGGAAGAAGACCAGGTGTGGAAACTATCTACATCCTTACTGTTTACAGAAGGAAGTTCATGAATCTTTCCGTTGGCCAGTTCCAACAGATAAAGATCACTCTCCGGATGCCAGATTGAAAAGTTTCCATAATCCGACTGCGTAAACAGCAGATAACGGCCATCCGGCGAAACACGGGGGAAAGATACACTTTTCCCTTTTGCAGAAGCTTCATACAGACAATTTACCCGATCTCCAAAGCGGCCGGTCTCCGGATCGAAATCAATTGAACACAAATCATAGCGCAGACTGTCCAAAGCTGCTCCCTGGTGATAGGCATTTCCCCGACAGAAATAAAGTGTCCGCCCATCCGGTGACCAGGCAGGGAATGTCTCCATGGCTCCGTCTCCATAAATTAAAGAATCTGTCAGCATCTCATGACGCACCACATCATACACACCCAGATCCGCTGCCAGGTCAGATACCTCAATCGGCTTTTGTCCGTTCGCATGAAAGAACTGCTGAATCTCATTCATGGAATAAGCAATGTATTTTCCACTGGGATGCCAGGCCGGATACGTACTTCCGTGAGCGGCTCCCTGAGGAGATGCACTCACCTTCTCAAGGGTACCGTTCCGCCGTATCAATGTTCCTCCATCCTTTCCTCTCACATGAATCATCATTTCATCCGGAGAATTGTGGTTGAATGTATGGCAGTTCAGACATTGTTTGCCAAAATCTTTATTTTCAAGAACCGGGAATTCCTCATATCCGGTCAGGTCCCGCTGATAGATTCCCATTTCATTCCATAACTCATAACCCGGATAAAGCAAACGATAAACCAGATAAGGATCAATCGGATCCTGACTGACCGTATCCTTGATATCCGTAAATCCCGTCCAGCTTCCATTTTGCCGGACAGCAATGCGTATAAAGATTTCCTGACCCGCAGCCTGTTCCGTCAGTTCTTTCCATTTATCTTCCGGAATAATAATTTCCGGATTGCTTCCTCCACAAACAAAATCAACTTTCCCGTCATATCCGAAAGCTGCCTGGAAACGTTCACCTTCTTCCTGAATCACGAAATTAGGAGGAGCAATATTCAGTGGAAACACTACACCACTATAATCCGGATAAATCCGGGGAACCTTTCCCGACATCCGGTCCACTTCCTGCCAGGTATATCCACATCCGGACAGGACAACTCCACATATTAATATCCAAAGACAAAGTGCAGCATTAACGCGCAATGATTTTATTCCCATAAGGACTGACAAAGTTTAAATAATACCAATATGAATTCCCGAACTCCAGTCTCAGCTTCCGCATATCCTTCTGCTGATAAAGCTGATAATAATGTTTAAAACGTTCCTCTGTCTCCGGGCTGACCGAATAACCGGTCTTCGAAAATTCTTCTTCACCGACTCCTGAACGGTACATGAACAAAGCTTCTTCAAACAGTCTCGGCATCCGGGGATAATCAAAATGACGCATATACTTCAGATTATCCACAAAGCGTACCACCTGATTACTCAGCAACAAGTCACACATCAGATACTCAAAAGCCATCCGGTTGGTCGAGTCCTTCTCACAAAGATACTGCAGCTCCGGACCGATATTGAGGACATTGGCAAAGCGGGCCGGTGATTCTTTCACATCAGCCAGCGGTGCCCGCAGGCCAGGAACCTTTCCGGTATGCAAAGCAGCTTCCAGTTGTTCAGCTTCTTTCCGATAGAAAAGCGACTGCTTGAGCAGGTTGATGAAGCGGCGCGCCACTTCCGGACGTTTGTTGACCACATTGTATCTGGCCAGATTCAGCAAATGAGGAGCAGTTTCTCCCCAAACCACCATCGCTTCGAATTCCCAACGCTGTGCTTCATTGATGTATCCAAGATCCTCATACAGGAAATGCCCGTATTCACTTTCCCGACTGTCACTGTTCCAGGGGAAATAAAGAGCCTTTACTCCCATGTTCAGGGGATAGTCCAGCAGATGATCCAGCAATTGTCCCGTATGATAAAGAGCCATGTTGCGAAAATAGAAAATAAGCTGGTTATTCGCCTGACGTTTCAGATATTTTTCTGTCTGCATCAGCACATCATCCCAATTTCGTTCCTTGACAGCCTGTTCCGCTTTCAGCATCCGATACTCCCGGATATCATACTTCTGAAGGAATTTGTAGAAAGTACCACCTCCGTACACCAGCAGAACAATGACAGTTACCACCCAGTACACTGCCGGTTTCAAGCTAATATCCGGAATCAGCCGGTGCAGCTTTCTTAACCAGGGAGACAACAGCCAGCAAAATACAGCCACGACCAACAGACTTACCCAGACTGAAACTACCGGCACCAATGACGCATCTGCCGACACAGTCTGAAGAAACAAATATAAGGAAGGAAGCAAAGCCAGCTGGAGCAAATCTCTTTTCCCCGTTATCCGATAAATAATGAAACGGACCAGCAAATAAACAGAGGACAAGATACCTGCCATCAGACAGCTTCCCAGCAAAGGCAAGTGGAAAAACTGAATCAGAAAATCCGTCAGCCAGCTCATCCATCCTTCCGTATGAAGGCTATGCGCGAAATACGCTGTTGAAAACAGAAACAGATGATGTTGTTCCTGATAAAATATAATATGCGACAGGACATCCTGGTAACAAGCCGCATAAATAATAAAAAGAACTATAAACAGAATATAATGTAGTTGTTTCCGCATTTCGTTCTATAAGAAGTTAAACCAATATAAACAATACCGCAAACCTGACTGAAAAAACATGCGGATAGCAGTACTACCCTATTCAGGAAAGTCCACTATCCGCACGGTCTATGCTATCATGTAACGATCAGAATCAATAACCCGGATTCTGTTCCAGTTTCGGATTCAAATCGATTTCACTCTGAGGAATCGGCAACAAATAGTTGTGATCTTCATAGTGACTTCCAGCCAGTTTAAGCGGTTCACCTACATAAAGGATACATTTCTTTCCATTATCACCTTCCGGTGCATTCGGATCATCAACCAAAGTATATCTCAAACCTTCGAACGGTGCGTTCAATACATCCTTGGCAATACCCCAGCGACGGATATCCCACTGACGTTTTCCACCTTCCAGTGCAAATTCTACACGCCATTCATTCCAGATACGTTTACGCAGATCGTCCTGAGTACCGCAATAAGTCGGTTTAGTCGGATCGGTATTCTGCAGGTCAGGCATACCTACACGACGACGAACCTGATTGACTGCATCGAATGCAGAAGGATCCAGCGGAGACAATTCATTCTTGGCTTCAGCATAAGTCAACAGCACTTCGGCGTAACGGATAACAACCCAGTCTTTACCCATATCCCATCCGGTTGACTGCGGATCGATAGACGGATCCAACCATTTCTGCTGGTAGTAACCGGTAGCTGTTGCATCACCGTGCTGACCGATACCTGTATTACCACTTGAACTCAACGGAGCCACCTTGATCGTTACGCCATACATTGTTTCACCGTCATGCAGAACGTTTACTTCCAGACGCGGGTCACGGTTAGCAAACGGATTTGTTGAATCATAGATAGTAGAGTTTGCAATAGGAGCACCATTGATATCTTCAAATGCATCTACCAGGCTCTGAGTCGGGTTCAAACCACCCCATCCCAGTGTCGGGAAGCATTCCCAACCGATCAGATAGTGTGTTCTGGTAGGAGCATTGAACTGTACAGACAGAATAAATTCATCACATCCGTCAGCCACTTCCCAGAACAATTCTTTGTAACGACCTGTATTGTCCTTGTCATACAATTCATACTGACCCAGATCCATTACCTTCTTGGCTTCATCCATGGCTGTTTGCCAGTTGTTGTAGTACAAAGCTGCTCTAGCCTTCATTGCCATGGCTGCACCTTTAGTGATACGTCCGGAATTTGTTTCATCCCACTGAACCGGAAGATCTGCGATAGCTATATCAAAGTCTTCCATCACCTTGGCATATACCTCGTCCTTCGGAGTACGGGTAATGTTTTCCACATCAGTCAGCTCCAGCGGTTTGTCGATATAAGGAACAGCACCAAAGCTACGGATCAAGGTGAAGTAAGTATAGGCACGGAAGAAACGAGCCTGTCCTTCCAGTTTCTTATAGGCATCTTCGCTCAAATCCATTTCCTGAATCTTTTCCAGAACAAGGTTTGCCTGACGGATATAACCATATTCTCCGCTCCATCCGTAGTCAGCGGGGTCATAAACACCCTTAGACTGGTTTCCGGCTGCCCATTTGATACCATGAACGGCATCGTCCGAGTTGATAGCCTCATCAACATCCCAGGTCGGGAGGACATTGTAAAGATTAGAGACCGCCATTTCTGCATCCTTTTCGGTTTTCCAGAAACTTTCATCTGAAAGTTCTTCCAAAGGATAGCGATCCAAGAAGTCACTACATGATGAGAAACTTCCCATCAGCAGGGCTGCTGCTATAATAGATAAATATTTTTTCATAAACTGTATTATATGTTTTTATAGGTTAGAATGAAAGTCTTACACCGAGAGAAATTTTCTTAACGTTACCGTATGACCAACCACGTTCAGCTCCTTCTTCCGGATCGATACCTCCATCCAGACCAGAGAAAGTAAGCAAGTTTTCACCTGAAAGGAACAATTTCGCATTGGTTACACCCAGTTTAGTCATCCAGTCTTTCGGCAAAGTATAGCCCAAAGTCAGGTTCTTCAGACGAACGTAAGAAGCATCCTGCAACCAGAATGAAGAAGTTACAAAGTTTGTCTGGTCTGACTTGGTAATACGCGGATAAGTTGCATCGTGATTTTCCGGAGTCCAGCGATCCAAATGTCTCTTCAAGGCTGTTGCGCCATTAAAGAATGCATAAGCCGCTTCTGAAGTAAAGTAACCATCCACGTCAAAGGCGCCCTGGAACAAACCGCTCAGGTCAAAGTTCTTATAGCGAACACTGAAGCTCAAACCACCTGTCCAGCTCGGGAAGTTCTTACCGATAATCTGACGGTCACCATCGTTTGTAATCTTGCCGTCACCGTTCAGGTCCTTATACTTGATATCTCCCAGTTTTTCCTGACCTGTACGTTTCGGACAGTTCTTCAGATCATCTTCCGTATTGAAGAATCCGTCAGCAACCAGTCCATAATAAGAACCGATAGGATAGCCTTCCAGATTCCAGATCTTATCATTGCTAGTCGGACCTTCTGTTCCATTCATGTTTGTAATTTCGTTCTTCACATAGCTTACATTCAAAGCAATGTTATAACTCCAGTCCTTACCGATATTCTTGTTGTGGAACAGATTCAAGTCAAAACCAGTATTTTCCACATTACCGGCATTCTGTGCAGGAGCACTCATACCGATAACACCCTGAATCGGCATATACAGCAACATGTCATTGGTTTTCTTCTTGTACACAGCCAGTTCAAAGCCCAGCATGTTGTTCAGGAAACCACCTTCCAACGCAACTTCATAGTTGGTTACGGTTGCCCACTGCAAGTTATAGTTTACATAACGGCTTTCATATGCCGTTGAATACAACGTATTTCCAAACATGTAACTTCCGTATGCATAAGTCGGGACAGCCGGATAAATATCGCTGCTTGACAACTCTTCGTTACCGGTCTTACCCCAACCCAGACGCAACTTCAGGTTGCTCAGCCAGTCAATGTTATCCTTCACGAAAGATTCTTCTGAGATACGCCATCCGGCAGAGAAAGCAGGGAATACACCCCAACGATTGTCTTTCGGGAAGCGGGAAGAAGCATCACTACGAAGATTGGCTTCGAACAGGTACTTACCCAAATAGTCATACTGGATACGGCCGAAATAAGACAGACGGGCCATTTCATAGCCACCGTCGCTATTCTTCTGTGAAGATTCATCCAAAGTATTTAAGGATTCTCCCAGTTCATCATTACCTCCACCCTTACGAGTTGCCTCTGTATATTTATAGATGTGCTCATAAGACTCAAATCCGGCCAATGCACCGATGGTGTGTTTGCCAAATGTCTTATTGTAGTTGATCAGGACCTGTCCGGTATAGTAATTGTTGGTATAATATTTATCATATCCTTCACGCAAACCAGAATCGAAAGAAGATGCTTCATTTCCATAAGAGAAATGACGTTTGAATCCATCCTGATTGCTTGTATAATTACGAACAGAATAAACACCCTTCACACTCAGTTCCGGCAAGATGTGGATGGTAGCGAAAGTGGTCAGATTTAACTCCTGCTGAGTATTACGGGTAAAACCAGACTTTCCTCCCTGTACAGCCACCGGATTATCTTTACCAGAATAGTAGAATGTACCATCCTCATTGTAGATCGGATCTGTCGGATACTGACGGGAAACTCCCTGGAATACATTGATAAATCCATTCCAGGCATCTTGAGATACGCCACGATAACCAGAAGCATTCATACCTACTGTCAGGTATTTATTGATATCAGAAGTCAGGTTCATACGGGCATTGAAACGAGAATAGTCAATTTCATCCGTCAAACCGTTCTGCTTGGTATATCCTAGAGATCCGTTGTAAGTTGTCTTTTCAGAGCCACCGCTGATAGATACATTGTGCATCTGTTCGAAAGCATTCTTCTTGAATGCTGCATCATACCAGTCTGTACTGGGCAGAGCACCGGTACGATACTGTTCGATCTGTTCTTCAGTGAAAGGCAACGGAGCATTAGGGTTCTCATTGTAAGTAGCCTCATTATATAAGGTAGCAAATTCGTAAGCATTGACATAGTCACGCTTGGCTACCGGAGAAGCCCATGAGAAGGTACCTGAATAATTGATACGTGTCTTGTCACCCTTCTTACCCTGTTTCGTAGTGATCAGGATGACACCATTCGCAGCCTGCACACCATAGATAGCAGCCGAAGCAGCATCTTTCAATACAGTCAATGACTCGATATCAGCCGGGTCGATTGTATTCATGCTACCCGGAACACCGTCTACGATTACCAGCGGAGAAGCCGCATTAATAGAGTTCTTACCACGGATAGTGATCGAGCTGGCCTGAGAACCCGGAGCACCGGAGGACTGAATAGCGGTTACACCCGGCATCTGTCCTGCCAAGGCAGCAGATACGCTGGAAACCGGACGGGTATCCAGTACCTTAGAATCTACCGAAGCAACAGAACCTGTCAAGTTACTCTTCTTCTGAACGCCATAACCGACAACCACTACTTCATCCAACATTTCCGTATCTTCGTGAAGAACAACATTGTATTCACGAACACCGGCTTTCAGATTAATAGTCTGGGTCTTGTAACCTACATAACTAATATCCACTGCATTTCCGGAAAGGCTCAAAGAGAAACGTCCGTCCAGGTCAGTAATGACACCGTTCATCGCATTTCCCTTTTCAATTACAGAAGCTCCGATGATCGGTTCACCAGCTTCATCCTTTACTATACCACTAATGGTAACCTTTTGTTGATTTACTGCAGCTACAGCATCAGCATGCGGAGCTTCAGTCTCTGCCAGGGCAGGAATAGGAGCTGCAATCAGTCCTAAAGCCAGCACGAATGGCAGATGTGCTTTTCTTTCATGTAGATAATTTTTCTTCATAATATATTAATAAAGTAGTCTCTTTTTGCAGTATATCTCTAAAAACGAAGTGTTTTCAATTGTAATAGTAGAAGTCCCGTAAGAACTTTATTTCACATTTACGCCGCAAATATACAACAATTTATGTCACTTTAGCAAAAATTACAAGAAAATTTCAAATTGATGACACGGCTCTTTCATTTAAAACAACCTCTATAATCCTTGTTATTCTCCGAAAA
>OMCD01000988.1_pt1 | contig 18677 bp, 15 predicted proteins | sample 1674171 | NCBI WGS metagenome assembly OMCD01 (sample SAMEA103958149, study PRJEB25191) | human gut metagenome | biome: human-associated habitat [ENVO:00009003]; feature: intestine environment [ENVO:2100002]; material: feces | place: Germany | collected 2013/2015
GTGTCAAAAGCGGCGACATCACCGTGAAAACCGCTTCGAACCTCGACAAACAAAGTCAAAGCGTCCAAGACTATGTGGTGAATCACATCAACGGAACCGAGCATTCGTCCACGAAAGCCAAAACCACCTTGGTGGTGGCGCCTGTCGCCGAGATGCCGGAATCCGACAGGCAATACGGCGACTATGCACGGCATGATATCACGTGGAACTCCGACGCGTCGGATGAGGACGAACAGGATTATGCGCAATCAGCGCAACGGCTGGTTTCGGCGTTGCAGCTTGCGCAGAATGAAGGAATGAAGGTCGTTCTGATCTCCAATACGCTTCAAGGGTATGCGCCGGACGTGTACGTGCCGATGACCACGGCCGAGCAGATTGGAGAACTGCAAGCCAAAGAGCTCGTCAACAAGCTCGAGCTCGACAAGGCATCGTCCGATGCCCCCAAGCAAATCGAGGTACTACTCCCCTACGACGCGGCCGACGGACATGATGCCAAAACGGACACGTCCTTCGCCCAGAACATGTTCAAAGGCATCTGGAAAGTGCTCGAACCGTATTTCAAGGACGGCAAAGCGGCATCTCCTTCCGAGACGCTCACCGTTTCGACCACCAAGGATGACTGGCGGTCCGTGGCATTCGATTCGTCAAAAGCCGAACAAATCAAATCGGTGCTTGCCGAACGTCTCGACGCGGACAAGGACGATTCGCACCCTGTCCACCTTGATGGCGTCATCTCCTGCAACGACTATGTGGCGAAGAACATCGCCGACGAGTTGGACAAACTCGGCTACACAGGTTCCTCAGCCGATATCAACCCTTCCATCTCAATTTCCGGCATCGTGGACAGCATCACGGGCAAAAAAGACCTGAAACGGCAGGCAGTGCCTGACCCTGCGAAGACGTCGTCATCGGATGACGACAGCGATTCCGATAACAAGGAAAACGCAAAATGGCCGATCATCACCGGCTATGGGGCCTATATCAGTTCCATGCCGAACATCGTCAACGGCAAGCAATGGATGACCGCCATGGAGAACCGCAAGGCGTTGGCCGATGACATCGCGCAGACATGCGTGCGACTGAACACTTCGGGCAAACTTTCCAAACTCGGTTTCATCCGTTCCGCAACGGTCGAGGGGAAGAAAATTACGACCATCCATGAGGAGACATTGGCGATCAGCGCCGACAATCTCAAGAAAACGCTGATTGAACCCGGCTACATTTCGCTGGCGGATGCGGGCCTATGATTCTTCCGGGATTCTTCCGGATATGGTGGGGGCCGATGGCATCACTCGGATGTCACCGGCCCCCACCATATTTCGAACATCATTCGGCGTGAGCCTCCGGCTTCCTCGGCACGTAGATGACCTTGTCGATCAACGTCCGGTAATGTTCAACCACTGCCTGCCTGCGGGCCTTCATGCTCGGCGTGACCAAACCGTTCTCCTCAGTGAACTCGTCGGGAACGATTTCGAACTTGCGGATTGATTCGGCACGTGAGGCGAGCTCATTGGCTTTGTTGACGGCACGCTCCACTTCCGCACGCACAATGGGGTTCTTCGAGGCTTCATCCAAATCAGCGACCTGTTCCGCTCCCTTGGATTCCAGCCATAGGTTCGTCTCCGCCAAATCAAGGGAGATGATTGCGGCGATGAATGGCTTGCGATCGCCGATCATGACGCATTGGCTCACCACCGGCGAAGTCATGATGGATGCTTCCATCTCGCATGGGGAGACGTTCTTGCCGCCTGCGGTGATGATGAGATCCTTCTTACGCCCGACGATGGAAACGAAGCCGTCATCATCAATGGAGCCGAGATCACCGGTATGCAGCCATCCATCGACAATTTGCTGCTTGGTAACGTCAGGATTGTTGTGGTATCCGGCGCATACGGCAGGGCTCTTTATGCACAGCTCCCCTTCTTCGTCGACCCCCATGGTCACGCCTTGCAGAGGCAAGCCGATGGTGCCGATCTTGTAGCCTTCGGTCGGATTGACGCTCGAGGGGGCGCACGTTTCGGTCATGCCGTAGCCTTCCAATAGCGGCAGACCGACACCGTTGAAGAAATGCGCGATAGAGGAATCAAGCGGCGCTCCGCCGGAGACCGCATACTCGACGTGGCCGCCGAACACTTCCATGATTGACGAATACACCAGCTTGTTGTACAGGGCATGTTTTGCGTTCAGCGCGAGTGGAATGCTCCCACCGGACTGCTGAGCATGCGACCAATCGTATGCCGTCTGGGTGGCGTCAGCGAAAACACGTCCCTTGAAACCGGCTCCGGCCTTCTGCGAGGCCGCATTGTAGATCTTTTCGAAAATCCGCGGCACGGCGAGGATGAACGTCGGTTTGAACGCCTTGAAATCGGCGAGAATGGTCTTCAGATTGCTGGACAGACCGAGTGAAACGTTTCCGGCAAAGCAGAAGAACTGCATGTATCGGGCGAATACATGGGCGAGCGGCAGGAACAGCAGCAGTCGACGATTCGGTTTCATGGCGATGTCCGGCATGGAGTTGACGCCGGAATAGGTGATGAACACGAAATTGGCATGCGTCAGTTCAACGCCCTTCGGGGTGCCAGTGGATCCCGACGTATATACGATGGTGGCTAGATCGGAGCCTTTGACCGCTTGTTCACGTTCAAGGAATTCGGCGTCGGAGACCGCGCGGCCGTATTCGATGATCGTGTCAATTGCACCAAGTCCGATGACGTACACGTCGCCAAGATCCGGGCACTGATCACGGACGGATTCGATTTTGTCGCGCTGGAAATCATCCTCAGCGAACGCCATCTTGACATTGGCATCATTGAAAATCATCTTCACCTGCGCCGGCGAATTCGTTTCATAGACCGGAACGGTAAGGGCGCCGATGGACATGATGGCCACATCAAGCGCGGTCCACTGCCAGCAGGTATGCGCGATAATGGATACCGAATCTCCAGGCATTACGCCACGAGCGATAAGTCCTTTGGCGAGGGCGACGACCTTGTTTTTGAACTCCGCAGCGGTGAACGCCACCCATTCGCCCTGAGCGTTCTTGTATTCGACAAGATTGTCGTCAGGAGTGCGTTCCACACGCTCCTCAAGTACTGAGAAGATGTTTTTGTCCGAGTCAATTCCCTGTTCCAAAGGGCGCGTGTATTCCTTGATCATAAGCTTCTCGCTCCTCGAAATCTAATGTACAGACAGCATCATAGCCGGAATACCGCACTTTTTCTTTAAGGCCACGACCCCAGGACAACGACAACACCCGTGGATATGGCCGTTACAACGGTTTCAGTTCAACCCGCATCGGCCTCACTCTGCCCGACGGATCCGCATAATCACGTCCTCCGCTCTTGAGGCCCCAATGCAGGCATCCATCGGCGCAATGTTCCGAGCCACCTTCAACACGAGCGAAACGCTCCCCCTTGGCGATGACGGCCCCGACCGGTCGCGTAGTGACCGCGGGTTCAAACGTCGACGTCAGGCTTCCCGTTTCCGCACCGTGGCGAAGCGTTACCACGGATTTGCCCGCCACTTTGCCACTGAAGGCGACCACACCATCCGCGGGCGCGATGATGGCGTCTTGCGGCCGTGCACGCAAATCCAAACCGCGATGCCCAGGCAACCATTGTTTAGCCGGCGCATCATATTCGCCGATTACTTGCGCGTGCTCCAAAGGCCACTGCATTGATGTGCGGCATGCCGCTTGTGCGACTTCATGCGCCACGTCATCAGCCGATTGCGCGTATGCCGACGCCGTAGGTTGCGCGCAGCATATCGTGAACGCGATGTTCGCCAATACGCATACGGCCATCGCCGCGGCGCACCGGTGCCGGTTGCGCTTGTCAATGTCATCGGACATCTTATTGTGTCGAACACGCCGACGGTATTCCCATTTGTTCATGAGGCCTCCTGTGGTCCGCGTCTCTATCCGGGAATCGATATCATGGCACGTTCGAAGACCGCCCGTCGACTTGGAACGACCTTGTGGTCGGAGAACAACACTTATCCACAGATGCCGGGCGTGTCGCGCCATGACATGCCAAAACGCCACCGAACGTGGCATACGATGGGACACATGAGTGACAACACTACGCAACGCAAGGCATTGCAGCAGTTGGAGAGCGAGCCGTCCGAGGAACGCATCGCCTACTACCGCAAGCCATTCATGGTGCTATGGGCCGCCATTCAGGAGGCTTCAAGCGAGCTGCAGGACGATTACACGCTTTCACCCGAATTGTCCCAGTTATGGGTTGGCGAGCAAATACGGCAGGTTTCGGATTCGCTAGTGGATCGGCTCGCGGAAATCGCCGTGGCGCATGGCGAGTCAAAATCGAATGTGGCACGTGCGGCCAACGCAAGTCCCGACAACGTCATACGTCGCTTCCCTCGACTCAAGGCTGATGCGGCACACGACCGCACACTCATTGACGACGTGCTCGATTCGTTGGAATAGCAGCGAAAAGTTCTTATGGAAACAAAAAAGCCCTTGGAAAACCAAGGGCTAAAAAGCTCCTGCGACTGGGCTTGAACCAGTGACCGTTCGATTAACAGTCGAATGCTCTGCCAACTGAGCTACGCAGGAATATGTTCCGGAGTACCCGAAACTGCGCTCCTGCGACTGGGCTTGAACCAGTGACCGTCCGATTAACAGTCGGATGCTCTGCCAACTGAGCTACGCAGGAATATGTTCCCACCGGAAGACTTAGCTTCCGTGCACAAGTCACATATATTACACGAATCAGCCATTTACGCAAATCATACGTATCACAGCGTGTCGCAACGTCACCATTCAAGCTCTTCGATATCCATCGGATGCTCGTTGACCTCAATCGATGACACACGTCCATCATGCATGCGAATTACACGGTCCGCAATCGGCGCAATCGCAGAATTATGCGTCACGATCACCACTGTCGCGCCCTTCTTGCGGCTCATGTCCTGCAGAATGCGGAGCACTTGCTTGCCGGTGTTGTAGTCAAGCGCGCCGGTCGGTTCGTCACACAGCAGAATCTTCGGATTCTTCGCCACCGCTCGAGCGATCGCCACACGCTGCTGCTCGCCGCCCGACAACTGCGCGGGAAAATTGTCGACGCGGTCCGCAAGCCCTACGTCGGCGAGCGCCTGTCGGGCGTCTTGTGCGTCGGGAACGATTTGTGAGGCGAGTTCTACGTTTTCGCGTGCGGTGAGGTTGGCGACGAGGTTGTAGAACTGGAATACGAAGCCGATGTCGGTGCGGCGGTATGCGGTGAGTTGTTTGGGTGTGTAGTTGGAGATGTCTTTGCCGTCGATGATTACTTGTCCCGAGGTATTGGTGTCCATGCCTCCTAGGATGTTGAGCACTGTTGATTTGCCTGCGCCGGATGCGCCGAGGATGATGGCGAGTTCGCCTTGTTCGATGGTGAAGGAGACGTTGTCGTTGGCGGTGATGGTGGTGGATCCCATGTGGTAGAGCTTGGTGCTGTTTTTCATTTCGATGTATGCCATGTTCCGCTCCGTTTTCTTGTTTGGCGTCCATGCCGTTTTTGTTTGTTGTTTTTAATATACGACTAAAGTGGTGTTTGTGGTTCCACGCCGAGGGGAAGGATTTTCCATGGATGTCTCCGATGATGCCGACCGTTTGCAGACGTTGTTGTATAGTTCCTATTCCGCCGATGTTGTCCGGCAGTTGGAGCGTCCTTTGTTGGATGATGGTGTGCCGTTGATGCGTATGGCTGCTTCTGCGGTGGCTCGTGTGACGTTGTCGTTGCTTGATGATGAGGATTTGGATGTTGAGGATGCGCGGGTCACGGTGTTGGCTGGCGCTGGGGACAATGGTGGCGATGGCTTGTATGCGGGGGCTGAGTTGGCGCGTGAGGGTGCGCAGGTTACCGCGGTTGCTGTTGGCCGTTCGTTGCATGAGGATGCGTTTAGGGCGTTTGTTCGTGCGGGTGGGCGTGTGTTGGTGTTGGATCCGGCGGCTGATATTTCTGGGTGCACGTCTGGTTTTTCCGCGGGTGAGGCTGGTGAGCGGCTGCAGGCTGCGGTCGAGTGTGCGCGGGGTTCGCATGTGGTGCTTGATGCTATGACGGGGATTGGCGTGGCCGGCGCGTTGCGTGGTGTCGCTGGCACGTTGGCTTCGTCTTTGGGTATGGATGGCGTGTTGCCGGACAAGCCTGCGTTGCCGAACAATGACCCTTCCGCTGATTTGCCGTTGGTGGTGGCCGTCGATGCGCCGTCGGGTGTGGGTGTTGATGATGGTTCGTTGCCGGGGCCGTATATTCCTGCGGATGTGACGGTGACGTTCGGTGCGATGAAGCCGTGTGCGATGGTGCCGCCGGCTTCGTATGCTTGCGGACGGATCACGTTGGTCGATTTCGGTTTCGATGTCGATGATGCTGTTCCGTTTGCCGAGATGACGGATGGCGATTTTGTGGCGGATTCGGTTCGTCTTCCGTCTCTTGCGGATGGCAAGTATTCGCGTGGGGTGGTTGGTTTGGTGACTGGTTCGGCGCGGTATCCGGGTGCTGCCGTGTTGTCGGCGAGGGCCGCGGCGTGCGCGAATGTGGGCATGGTGCGTTATCTGGGGCCGCAGCGTGCGCAGGATATGATATTGGCCGTGTTGCCGGAGGCTGTGTTGGGCAAGGGCCGGGTGCAGTCGTGGGTGGTTGGATCCGGCGTGCCCGCCGAGGGTGACGTTGCTTCCGGTGATGACATGCAGCGTGCGACCATTGCCGCGCTGCTGGATCATTACGCGTTGGAGGATGGCGATGGCTCGCGGAACGAGCGGGCGGAGGGCATGCCTCCCATTGTGGTTGATGCCGGCGCGTTGGATTTGCTGCCGTGCCATGTTGTGCCGCAGGTCGTTATCACTCCGCATGCCGGCGAATTGGCCGCATTGCTGAATCGGTTGGATGCCGATATGGCTGATGTTGTTTCCAGGCAGTGGGTGGAGGCCCGGCCATTGCGGGCGGCGTTGCGCGCGCATGAGCTTACGGGGGCCACGGTGCTGCTTAAGGGCGCGGTCACCATTGTGGTTGGAGCTGATGGAGATGGGAACACGCGGATCATCCTGTCCGGGCGCGCGCCTGCCTGGATGGCCACCGCCGGTTCGGGCGATGTGCTGGCCGGCGTGTTGGGCGCGTTGCTGGCGCAGCAGGACGACATGCTGTCCGACGATCCGGCTTTGGTTCCGGAGGTCGCCGCGGCCGCCGCGTATATGCATGGGCTTGCCGGCGCGATGGCCAGCGGGTCGGAGCAGCGCGGATGGCATCGTCCGCATCTGTATGGGCATGCGGGCAAGACTCCGGCGAGCGCGATCGGGCATCCGATTGTTGCCGGTGATGTCGTCGCGGCTGTTCCCCGGGCTTTTGGCGAGCTGCTCCGCTGACCGTTTCGTGGAGGGTCATTCCACTGATTTCAGTGCTTCGAGCATGTCCACCGTTTCGAGCTGGCGGTATACGATCCAGCCGAGCACGGCTAGTACCACGGCCACGACGATGGCCGGGGCCGCCAATGCGATCCAGCTGATGGCGGGGTCGAACATGACTTCGTCGGGTGGCACTTCGGTGATGATGTATCGGTGCAGCCATTCTCCGAAGCCGTATCCGGCGAGTATGCCCAGCAGTGACAGCAGGATCGTTTCGCGGTAGATGTACATCGTGGTCTCGCTGGTGTGGAAGCCGAGCACTTTGATCGTGGATAGCTCGCGTATGCGTTCCGACACGTTGAGGTTGGTCAGGTCGTAGAGGATCACCACGGCCAGCAGCACGGCCACGAGAATCAGCACTTCCATGATCTGGTTGAGCGATCCCACGATTGTGGACACCATGTTCTTCTGCGTCGTGTTCTGCACGACGCCGCGCACGGCGGCCAGTTTCATGAATTTGGCGCCTTGGCGTTCCGTGTTGGCGTTGCTGTGGTCTTTCAGTCCGACCATGTATGCGTTTGTGCTGTACTGGTCGCCGAACACGTGTTCGTAGCATTGCGCGTTCATGAATATGAAATGGCCGATGTACATTGCGCTGATGCCGGCGACTTTGATGGTGCGTTGCGCGCCGTTTTCGTCGTTTACCGTGAAGATGTCGCCGACCGAGACGTTGAGCATTTCGGCGAGCCGTTCGGAGATTACCGCGCCATTGTTGACCAGTATCTGTGGTTGGTGTGTTTTGCGGTCGCGTAATGTCAGGTATTCGTTGAAGTTGTATGCGTCGTCGGTGGCCAGCAGGGTGATCGACTGCTTATCGTTCTCCTTGCCTGCGGTTTTCGACAGTTCCTCGTAGCGCACCGCTGTCGAGGATTGGACGGTTTTGCCCTTCAGCGTCGTGGCGATTTCCTCGCGTTGCGCGCTGTTGGTGTCGGATTCCTCGGCGACGATCAGGTCGTAGTGGATGAGTTCCTCGAACTGTCGGTTTCCTATCTGTCCGATCGAGGATTGAACGGCGAGGCCGGCCGTCAGCAGGGATACCGCTCCGCATACGCCGAAGATCGTCATGAACATGCGTGTTTTGTATCGGAAGATGTTACGGGCGGTCACTTTGTGTGTGAAATTCAGACGGTTCCATAGTGGTGGGAAATGTTCCAAAAGAATTTTCGAGCCTTTGGCCGGCGGCTTGGGCAGCAGTAGGCTCGCCGGTTTTTCGCGCAGTTCCTTGGACGCGGCCAGCCATGCCGGCACGACGGCGCTTATCCATGCAAGTGCGAATGCGGCCATGGTGATCCAGGGGTGGAATTTGAGCATGATGTCCGGCATGGTGAATCCCGCGCTGTATGCGTGGGCGACGATAAGCGGCAGCAGCGTGTGGCCGGCGAGCACGCCGATGCATGTGCCCAGGGTGGATGCGGCGAATCCGTATACGGTGAATTTGAGCATCACATCCGCGTTGCCGTAGCCGAGCGCCTTCAACGTTCCGGAATTGGTGCGTTCCTCGTCCACCATGCGTCCCATGGTGCTGAAGGTGACGAGCGCCGCGACGAAGTAGAGGAAGATCGGGAAGATGTCCGCCAGTTTCGCCACGATGCCTTCGATGACCATGTACACGCAGTAGCCTTGCGAGGTCAGGCCTTCGCGGCGGCCGCTGACGGAATAGGCCGGGACGGTGAGATTGTCGATCTTCTCCTCGGCGAGGGTTATCTGCCGTTCGGCTTCGGGCTTCTGCGCGTTGAATTCGGCGAGTTTGCTCTGGTATTCCGTTTCGGCCTTGTCGATGTCCCTCTGGCCTTGGATAAGCTGCGTGACGCCGTCTGCGACTTGCTTGCCGGCCTGCGACACCGCTTTGCCGAGCTCGTTTTGTTTTTCGGCTATCTGTTTGGATGCCTGTGCGAGATTGTCCGCATTGCTCCGATACGCCTGCGAACCTTGGTCGAGCCGCGCTACGGCGTTCTGGTATTGTTGCAGTCCCGCATTGTAGGCGTTCAGCTGTCTGTTGTATTCGGCGCAGGCTTCGTTGTACTGGTTGATCGCCATGTCGTATTTGCCGCGTATTTGTTCGTAGAGTTTGCCGGTGATGCCGGTCTGTTCCCATTTGCCGAGCGTCGCGCCGACTTTGTCGAGCACGGTTTTGCTTGTTTCGAGTTGTTCTCGCGCCGCGTCCAGCTGCGTTTTGCCGTTCGCCAGCTGGTTCCATGAATCGGAGAGCTGGTTCTGTCCTTGAGCCAGTTGCGTCCGTGCCGCCTGCAGTTGCGTCTGTCCGGAGGCGACCGACGCGTTGGCCGAGGCCAGTTGCGCTTGCGCCGTGGCCAGCTGGGCCGCGGCCGCCAAGTCCCACATCGACCAGCGTCTGCACTGGATCGGCCGCGTTCTTGACGAGTTCGGAGGCGAGTTCCACGTTCTCCTTGGCGGTGAGGTTGGCCACCAGATTGTAGAACTGAAACACGAATCCGATGTTGTTGCGCCGGTAATCGGTCAGTTGCTTCGCGTTGAAGTCCGAGATGTCGACGCCGTCGATGATGACCTTGCCTTCGGAATTCGTGTCCATGCCGCCCAGGATGTTGAGCACCGTCGATTTGCCGGCTCCGGATGATCCCAGAATGATCGCAAGCTCGCCGCGTTCGATGCCGAAACTCACATCGTTGTTGGCGGTGATTGTGATGTCGCCCATATGGTAGCGCTTGAAGCTGTGCACCATTTCGATATATGCCATCGTCGGCCCCTTCCTAATGCTTTCCACTAGGACACCCGTCTATTCAGACAACATGTTGATTTAATTTCGGATTGATTGTATGTTCGAAATGGTCGGCATGACAATCATCACAATCTCCGAAAACGTCTAGATTAGCCTTTTTCAAAAACCCAAGCGAGCCTTTCCGCCCCAATGACTTTCAGGAAACGCCGCACGCGAAGACGAAAACGTCCTTCACGAACATGGGTACGGTACACTGGCGGAAGACAGACGCACGCTACAAGAAGGGTTTCCCGATGACCGTTGCAGTTCCGACCATCACCGACGTCGTTTTCGATTTCTGCGGAGTGTTGCTGGATTGGCGGACACGGACATGCCTTGAAGGCAGATTCGACGACGCGACCGTCGACCGCATCTGCGCCGACGACGACCCCTGCGGCTTCTTCGGATACGAGGACCGTATGGACGCCGGGGAGGACTTCGATTCGATATGGCCCGATGTGGTGGCCGAGCAGGGAGAACGCGTCGCCGGGATCTTCCGTTATTACATCGCGCATTACGACGACGCGCTGCCACGCATGCTGCCCGGCATGGAGCGGCTGCTGCGCGATCTGAAGGCGGCCGGCTATGGCGTGTGGGGATTGACGAATTGGTCCCATGAGACGTTCCATTTCGCATTCGAGAAGTTCCCGCAGCTTGCCGAACTGCTGCAGGGCACCATCGTCTCCGGCGTGGAGAAGATGCACAAGCCGAACGCCGACATCTACGAACTGGCGATGAGCCGTTTCGGCCTAAGCCCCGAGAGCAGCGTGTTCCTCGACGACACCGCGAAGAACGTCGCCGGGGCGCGGTCGGCCGGCATGCACGCCTTCCGTTTCGTCGACGCCGACCAGGCGCGCAGGGACCTGGAATCCTTGGGCGTGCGCGTGTGAGCGCGGCGGACGTACGCCTGCGTCCCGCGGAACGGGCCTCGGCCATGCGCCCATATCATCGTCCGCTGTAGGCCGCGCATCCACCGACCGCGTGTCCACTATGCAAAACGAAGCGCTATAAATCGTCGTTTCGTAAAGCGACGCTGGTATAAATGGGCGTTATGACCCTCCTTCAGCTGAAATACATCGTCAAAATAGTGGAATGCGGCTCCATGAACGAGGCCTCGCACGAGCTGTACGTATCCCAGCCCGCGTTGAGCTCCTCGGTGAAGGAGCTTGAGAACGAGCTCGGCATCGAGATCTTCACCCGTTCCTCCCAAGGCATCGCGTTGACCGTGGACGGCGCGGAATTCCTCACCTACGCGCGTCAGGTCCTCGATCAGGCGTCGCTGCTGGAGGAACGGTACAAGAACGCGAAACCCCGCAAACAGCTGTGCTCCGTGTCCACGCAGCATTACATGTTCGCCGTGGAGGCGTTCGTGGAGATGATCGACTCCACCAAGTCCGACGAATACGAGTTCACCATCCGCGAGACCCGCACGAAGGACATCATCAACCAGGTGGCGAACATGCTTTCGGAGATCGGCATCATCTACCTGTCCGACTTCAACAAGGACGTGATCGGCAAGCTGCTGCGCGAGAAGCATCTCGAGTTCCATCCGCTGTTCCGCGCGCCGTTGCACGTGTTCATCTCGCGCGACAATCCGCTGGCCGGCAAGAAGAAGGTCACCATGGACGATCTGAAGCCGTTCCCGTTCATCCAATACGAGCAGGGCGAGGAAGGCTCGTTCTACTTCTATGAGGAAGCGGTCTGGCCGGAGTACTCCCCCAAGCAGATCAACGTGACCGACCGCGCCACGATCCTGAACTTCATCATCGGCCTCAACGGCTACACGGTGTGCACCGGCATCGACAACGGCGACCTCAACAACGAGAAGATCGTCACCGTGCCGCTCGACACCGACGAAACGATGTTGGTCGGCTGGATCACGAACGAGCGTTCCAAGCTCTCCAAGGCCGCCGAAACCTATCTCGACAAGCTCAAGTCCGTAGTCTCCGACCACGGCTACAAGCTCATTGATTAGGAGTAAGTAAAACAGGCATGGTCAGCAGTGAGATATACTGCGATTAAGCCAACCCCGCTGGGGAAATGGAAGTAAGGGCCGGCTCCTGAGTATCTCAGGGGCCGGCTTTTGCGCTATTGAGACTGACTGGCAAAACCAGTTTGATGGCCTCCGACTACTTGGCCAAGATTACCGACGCGGCGGCTGTCGCGGCGAAGCCTTTGAGCACTTCAATCATCACGTCGCGATCTTCGACATCAATGTTGCGGGCCGCGGCGAGCATAATCGGCAGTGACTGTGTCAAATGCGAAGTGAGGTCGCCGAATGTGTCGTATCCGCCAGCCTCGAAGATGGCAAACAGGTTTTCGATGAACTTGCGGCGATGCTCGTCGTCGTATTTTGCCATCCATCCGTTGATCGTGCGTGCCAGGTATTGCGCGCTACTTGTCAGTCCATCAGCCTGTACGAATTGGCCATGATCGACTTGCCAGTGCAATGCGAAATGCTGCATGATGCTGGCACCGTCGCTGCTGACCACCGTATAGCCGTCTTCCACATGCTCACGAGTCTCAAACAGCATGCCGATGATCGACGAGCCCGGTACCGATTTATGAATCTTCGACGCAATGCGTACGTACCCGTCCTCATCGAAGAACGCCTCATCGAATCCAGGCCCATCGTGCGAATATACGACCGTGATACGTTCCTGAATCTCGCTAGGCACATTGGCCGCCGCATACACCGCCAGATTGCCGCCTTTGGAATGGCCGCCGACCATAATCGGCCCGGCCCAATGGCCAGCCAGCTCGGTCAGATAACGCGCGGCGGCCTCCTGCGAGGCGACCGGGCGGCGGAACGCCATCATGAAGTCCTCTTTCCACCCGACGATTGAGCTGTCGGTACCGCGAAAAGCCACATAGAGCGTGCCGTTACCCAGTTCGAACACGCAGGCCGAGAACTGCTTGGTGGTTTCGGCATCGAATTCGTCCACGTATGCGCCCACGCGTAGGTTCCTCCAACGTGGGCTCTCGCTCATCGCACGTAACAGATCGACATTCATCGAAGGCGACCACACCTTGCCGAACATGGCGTCATAGCTGTATTTCGTCAAGTCGGTGTTTCGTGTTTAGTCATGTATTTTTTTCGGGTTTAGGCAGTTGCATGCATTTTCCTTATTTTTCCGGTTGCGCGGAGGTGTTCCTGCCGAACATGAGGGCCTCACTGACGCGGCGGCTCTGGCCGGTGAACTCGAGGAGCCGCCCGTGGTGCACGATGCGGTCGATGATCGCTGCGGCGAGTTTGTCGTCCGCGAAGACCGTGCCCCATTTACTGAACTCGATGTTCGTGGTGAATATGATGCTCCGTCTTTCGTAGCTGCCCGCGATGATCTGGTAGAGCAGGCGCGCCCCGTCGATGTCGAAGGGTACGTAGCCGAACTCGTCCAGTATGATCAGGTCGGCACGGCCGATGTCCCGGAGCATCGTCTCGAGCGTGCCGTCGCGTTTGGCCTTGCCCAGCTGGAGGACGAGCTCGGCGGTCTGATGGAACCGCACGCCCAGCCCCATGTCGATCGCCTTCATGCCCAGCCCGATCGCGAGATGTGTCTTTCCGCGCCCGGTCTTGCCGTAGAACACCAGGTCCTGCGCGCGCGGGATGAAACCGAGCCCTAGGAGCTCATCGAGCATGTAGCCGTCGGGGAGCCTGACGTTCGTGAAGTCGTAGCCGTCGAGACCCTTGACGACGGGGAACCGGGCGCGGCGCAGGAGCCTGTCGTGCTTCGCGCGTTCCCTGTTCGCCAGTTCCGTGTCGAGCAGGCGGTGGACGGCGTCGACCTGGCGGGGCGTGGCCCAGCCGGCGAATTCGTCGATGCTCGCCTTGGAGATGAACAGCTTGCGGGCCTTCTCGTAGAGCCCTTCGTCCGTCTTCGTGTTCATCGCCCGCCTTCCTGCACGCCGACGTCCGCGGTGAACGCGATGTCGTATTCACTCGGATCCGGCCTGTCATCGTCGTATTCGATACCCGCCACGCCCTCGGCGAGCCTGGCCGCGAGCAGTGTGACACCGGCGCGGTCCGCCCCGCCGGTCGATTCGAGGATGGAAAGCATCGCCTCGACCGCGTTCGCCCACCCGGATTCCCTGTCAACGCGTTTGAGGGTCTGCAGCGCCTCGTTGCGTGTCTGTCTGTCCTGCCGATCCAGCCATTCCCGCAACGGGTCCGGCAACGCGTCACGTACCCGGCTGTTGGGCCAGGACGCGGGCTTGTTGCACAGCAGCGCCAACTGCATGGACGGGTCCTCGCTGTTCGTGCTGGCCTGGCCGTACGCCCGAGGATGGGTCGCCAGATGCTTGCCCGACGAGTCGAGGACCTCGACCTCGAGCGCGCGGAGGCCCACGATCACCCCTCTGCCCGCGTTCGCCCGGTCCGCGGAATAACGATGCCGTCCCTCGAGCGTGACCACGCCGTACCGGTCGGCCTTCATATGCCGCCACGTGACCACGTCGAAACGCTTCCCGGGCAACGGCAGCAGCGCCGCACGGTCCTCGGAGAACAGGCCACGTTCCTCCGTGTCCTTGCGGTAATGCGGTTTCGTGGCCAGCTCCAGGCACCGGTCCGGCAGCCCGGCGCTGAAGTTCTCCAGGCTCCATACGCTCGGCCGGGGCACGAACAGCTTGCGCCGCACCATGCCGACCTTGGACTCCACCGCGCCCTTCTCATGACCGGAATACGGGTTGCAGAACGAACAATCGAACCCGTAATGCGCCTGGAAGGCCTGGAACAGGTGCGTCAGGCGCGGCTCGCGCTCCCCGTACCCCTTATGGCCCACGCCGGCGGCGTTATCGAACACGATCCGCTCCGGCACACCGCCCAGCCACTCGAACAGGTTGCGCAACGCCAGGCACGTGCACTCAGCGTTCTCGCCCGGCATCAACTGCACCAGACCGACGTTCGAATACGGGAAATCAAGCACGAAATGATGCATCCGCTGCACCACGCCGCGCAACAGCACGTCGACCTCGCCGAAATCGGCCTGCGCCTCGCCTGGATGCCATACCAGATCCATGAACGCCTCATCACGCTCCGCCGCGAACTCACGCCTGAGCCGCGCCACCGCCCGCGTCACCGTGGACAGGGAGACCTCCGCGCCATGCTCGTCCCTCAACCGCTCCCAGATCCTGGTCGCGGTATGCCGCTGCTTGCGCCAGTTCGCGCGATCCTCCGCGAGCCACTGCTCGATCACGGGCAGATACGGGTCGATCACCGACGCGCGCGGCTTTCTCACCGACGGCACGGCCGACAGATCCTCCTTCGCGAGGTACTTACGCACCGTCGGCTCGCTGACATGTGTTTTCCGCGCGATCGACGCGACGGATTCCCCGTTCCGCCGCAAACGACGGATAGACTGTACTTGGGGCATGCTGATCATAATCCTTTCCGGTCCTTTCTGGCGGAGATACAAGCACCATCCAGTTAAGACCATTCCGTGGTCGGCATGCTCTGCCTAAACCCGAAAAATCATCGTGACTAAACCCGCAACAACTAATTGAACACAAACAGTCATAGCATTCGGCGCGTAGCAGGTCGCGGATGGAGACCGCGGGAATCATGCCGCTGGCGTCCGCCGAATCCTCGTGATAGCGCGGCACGTTATCCGGCATGCGCGCGTAGGCCAGCTGGGACAGGGCGAGACTGTCCGCCTCGGTGAACGGCAGTGCGGCGAAAGTGTCGAAATGTCGCCGAATATCGTCGGTGATGTTCCCCATGGCGGCCTTCCTTGTTCGAATGTATTCGAGAGAAACGAACCTACGACAATTCTACGCCGCGCGAGTTTCCACCACGGGCGACCCTACCGTCTAGATGCCTATCTCGCCTTCAAGGGGCTGATTTGGCCTCCCGGGAACATCTATCTCTGCTTCAAGGGGCTGTTCATCCGTCATATCCCAAGTACAAACGGCAACATGTCAACTTCATTCCGCCATTTTCATGCTGCCTCTACTTGGGCACCAGCCCCTTGAAGCGGAAGTAGACCTCCGGAAATCACGAAATCAGCCCCTTGAAGCGGAGATAGCATCAATTTAGGCCCAGATTGCCCGTTACAGCATCGGGTAATACTTACCGTGATCGATTTTGGCGGCGATATCACGTAATTCGGCAGCATCTCGGCGGTCTTCTTCATTACCTTGCGACAACTTGTTCGCTTTACTGTCCAGATGATGCTCGATGCCGAAGTAACTGCATATCCCCACGAGCGCAAACAGCCCTATACCAACTAACCAGTTCATAGCACGCTCCTTGCCAAAGCTTCTGCCTTAATATGGTACTGCTGTTCATGGATCGTAATAAAAAAAGCGGGCTCGCAAGCCCGCTTTTGGTTTTAGGTTGAAGACGATCAGGCGCCGTATTCCTCAAGGTAGGCGGCGGCGCGCTGCTGGATATCGTGGCTGAGCAACGGGGTGCCGTCGGGGTTCTTCATCTTGGCGGCGGCGTCGAAGATCTCGCGCACGTTGGCGATGGAGAGCACCGGGAAGCCGAATTCGGCTTCCACGGCCTTCACGGCGGACAGGTCGGAGTCCTTGGTCTTCTCCATGCGGTCCACGGAGAGCACGAGACCCACGACCTCGACGTTCGCCTCGGCCTTGAGCTTGGGGATGACTTCGCGCACGGCGGTGCCGGCAGTCATCACGTCGTCCACGAGCAGCACCTTCATGCCGTCGGTCAGCGGGGTGCCGACCATCCAGCCGCCGTCGCCGTGGTCCTTCTTCTCCTTGCGGTCGAAGGTGTATCCAACGGTCATGTTGTGGCCGGCGTTCAGCGCGATCGCGGTGGACACGGCCAGCGGAATGCCCTTGTAGGCAGGACCGAAAATGGTGTCGATGTCGTTCGGCAGATTGCCTGCTTCGATTTCCGCCGCGATCTTCTCCGCATAGAATGCGCCGAGCGTGGCGATCTTACGTCCGTCGTTGAATGCGCCCGCATTGATGAAATACGGCGACTTACGACCGGACTTCAGCGTGAACTCGCCGAATTTCAGCGCCTGCGCTTCCAGCAGGAACTTGGTAAAACGGTGGTCGAGGGATTCAGTCATGTCATGCTCCTTTGATGAATGATCGAGGTCAACGCCAAGTTTCGCCCTTGGCGAGCTTGTCTGCGAGTTCGGGACGTGCGTCGAGCAGCTCGTCGAGTTCGCGGGCCACACGCAATGGCGCGGTCGGTTCGAACAGTGCGGCCGCACCGACTTCCACGGCGTTCGCTCCGGCATACAGGTATTCAAGCGCCTTCTCACCGGAATCGATGCCGCCGATGCCGATGATCGGAGTGTTCGGTAATGCGGAGCGGGTCTTCCACACGGCCACGAGTCCCATCGGCAGCACGGCCGGTCCGGAAACGCCGCCGGTCACATGGTCGATGATCGGTTCTCCAGTGCGAATGTTGATGCGCATGCCGAGCAGTGTGTTGATCATGCTCAGCGCGTCGGCGCCGCTTTCCACGGCCGCGCGGGCAGGCACGGTGATGTCGGTGACGTTCGGCGTGAGCTTGACAATCATCTTCTTGTCGGTGAGCTTGCGCAGGCGGGTGATCAGACGGCTCAACGCCACCGGATCAGTGCCGACGCTCATACCTCCGGCGGACACGTTCGGGCAGCTCACGTTGATTTCCAGCATGTCTGCCGGAGAATCGTTCAGCTTGGACACGACTTCGACATAGTCGTCGTCGCAGTGACCGGCCACATTGGCGATGACCGTAGCGTTGATGGCCTTGAGCTTGGGCAGGTCGTCTTCCAAATAATGGTCCACACCCGGGTTCTGCAGGCCGACCGCGTTGATGTTGCTGGATGGGCCTTCAGCGGTACGAATGCCGGGATTGCCTTCCCATGGCACCGGGGAGACGCCCTTGGTGGTGACCGCGCCCAGTTGGCTCACGTCGTAGAACCAGCGGACCGCCGCATACTGGAAGGTGCCGGAAGCCGTGGCGACCGGATTCTTCCACGGCACGCCCGCCACCTGCGTGGGATGCTTCCACTCGTACGAACCGTACAGGTTCTCATGCTGGGTATCGTCGATCATCTCATTCACCCCATCCCAAACGTTCGCGAGTAAAGACCGGACCATCGGAGCAGACCTTCAAACGTCCGTCCAACGTGTCGACCGTACACAGCACGCAAGTGCCATAGCCACAGCCCATGCGCTGTTCCAAGCTCAGCTGGCACGCCATGTCACGCTTCACGGCCCATGCGGCGACGGCCTTCATCATCGGCAGAGGACCGCAGGTCAGAATCACCGGCTTGAGTCCCGAATCCATCAACTCGCCTTCGATGCGGTCAAGCAAGGTGATCACGTTGCCTTCGCTCTCGTCGATGCTGTACACCTTGTCGGCATACTTGCCCGCATATTCGTCGCCGAAACGCACGTTGCGGTAGCCGAACACCGCGGTGCTGACCGCGCCTTCGACGCCGGCGATATGCTGTGCCGCATGCACGAGCGGAGGCACGCCAAGACCTCCTGCCACGAGCACATAATTGGCGGGCTCCTTGGTCTTGAACGAATTGCCGAGCGGGCCCATCACACGAATGGTGTCCCCAGCTTTCAATCCGGCAA
>OMCD01000989.1_pt1 | contig 18632 bp, 10 predicted proteins | sample 1674171 | NCBI WGS metagenome assembly OMCD01 (sample SAMEA103958149, study PRJEB25191) | human gut metagenome | biome: human-associated habitat [ENVO:00009003]; feature: intestine environment [ENVO:2100002]; material: feces | place: Germany | collected 2013/2015
GGACTACCGAACGTGGGTAAGTCGACACTTTTCAACTGTTTGTCGAATGCGAAAGCACAGGCGGCAAATTTCCCTTTCTGTACTATTGAACCCAATGTAGGTGTAATTACCGTTCCCGATGAACGTCTGAATGCGCTGGCAGAATTGGTACATCCCCAACGGATTGTTCCTACAACCGTAGAAATCGTAGATATCGCCGGACTGGTAAAAGGTGCAAGTAAAGGTGAAGGATTGGGAAACAAGTTCCTTGCCAATATCCGTGAGACAGACGCTATTATCCATGTACTCCGTTGCTTCGACGACGATAACGTGACACACGTAGACGGAAGTGTAAATCCTGTCCGCGACAAAGAAATCATCGACTATGAACTTCAGTTGAAAGACTTGGAAACGATCGAGAGTCGTATCCAAAAGGTACAGAAACAAGCACAAACGGGTGGCGACAAAGCTGCCAAACAGGCTTACGATGTACTGGTTCAATATAAAGAAGCGTTGGAACAAGGCAAATCGGCACGTACCGTTACTTTTGAAACAAAAGATGAACAGAAGATTGCACATGAACTGTTCCTGTTGACCAGCAAACCGGTAATGTATGTCTGCAATGTAGACGAAGCAAGTGCAGTAAACGGCAACAAATACGTAGATATGGTACGTGAAGCCGTAAAAGACGAGAATGCTGAAATACTGGTTGTTGCAGCCAAGACAGAAGCGGACATCGCCGAGCTGGAAACATACGAAGACCGTCAGATGTTCCTCGCCGAAGTAGGCTTGGAGGAATCGGGCGTAGCACGTCTTATCAAATCAGCCTATAAATTGCTGAATCTCGAAACTTACTTCACTGCCGGCGTACAGGAAGTGCGTGCCTGGACTTACGAGAAAGGTTGGAAAGCTCCGCAATGTGCCGGTGTGATCCATACCGATTTTGAAAAAGGATTCATCCGTGCGGAAGTGATAAAATACGATGATTATATCCGGTACGGTTCGGAAGCAGCAGTGAAAGAAGCCGGAAAACTGGGCGTAGAAGGCAAAGAATACGTCGTGCAGGACGGTGACATCATGCACTTCCGTTTCAACGTATAATCGCGATAACCTTGCATTTGTAATCAGCAAATTGTAATTATTATGAAGTATCTCATTGCAGGAACCGGAGGCGTTGGAGGCAGTATAGCAGGATTTCTGTCGCTTGCCGGAAAAGACGTTACTTGTATTGCCCGCGGAGCTCATTTGCAGGCAATACGGACAAACGGCTTGAAATTGAAATCGGACTTGAAGGGAGAGCACACGCTTGCTATCCCGGCAACAACAGCAGAAGAATTCAATGGAAAGGCAGACGTAATCTTTGTCTGCGTCAAGGGATATTCTGTCGACTCGATTACTGAACTGATAAAGAGGGCGGCACATGACAAGACAATCGTCATTCCTATTCTGAATGTTTACGGAACAGGACCGCGTATCCAACGTCTCGTTCCGGGAGTGACGGTACTCGACGGTTGCATCTATATTGTCGGATTCGTATCCAGTACAGGAGAGATCACTCAAATGGGAAAAATTTTCCGCCTGGTGTACGGAGCCCACAAAGGGACACAAATTGCCCCGGGAATACTGGAAGCCGTTCAGAAAGATCTTCAGGAGAGCGGAATCAAAGCGGAAATCTCTCCGGATATCAATCGGGATACCTTCATTAAATGGTCGTTCATCTCGGCAATGGCTGTCACCGGAGCTTACTATGACGTCCCCATGGGCGAGGTACAGAAACCGGGAAAGGTACGCGATACCTTCATCGGACTTTCTACGGAGAGTGCCGAACTGGGACGTAAACTGGGTGTAGAATTTCCCGAAGACCCGATAAGCTATAATCTGAAAGTCATCGACAAACTCGACCCGGAAAGTACCGCTTCCATGCAGAAAGACCTGGCACGGGGACATGATTCGGAGATACAAGGATTGTTATTCGACATGATTACCGCTGCGGAAGAACAAGGGATTGATATTCCTACTTACCGGATGGTAGCCGAAAAATTCACTAAACACTAATTCACCAAACCGTAAACCGTTATCCAATATGAATACCTTATTATTATCTATCAACTGGAATCCGAATCCCGAACTATTTAACCTGTTCGGCCTTTCTATCCGTTACTACGGGCTATTGTGGGCAGTAGGAATTTTTCTGGCTTACGTCATTGTTCACTACCAGTATCGCGATAAAAAAATAGATGAGAAGAAATTTGACCCCCTCTTCTTCTATTGTTTTTTCGGTATTCTGATTGGAGCACGTCTGGGGCATTGCCTGTTCTACGACCCGGGACAGTATCTGACAAGCGGTAAAGGGTTTGTAGAGATGCTGTTACCTATTAAATTCCTGCCTGCCGGCGGTTGGAAATTCACAGGATATGAAGGACTTGCCAGCCACGGGGGGACACTTGGACTGATTATTGCTCTGTGGCTCTATTGCCGCAAAACAAAACTTCATTATATGGACGTGCTGGATATGATTGCCGTAGCTACTCCAATTACCGCCTGCTGTATCCGTCTTGCCAACCTGATGAACTCCGAAATCATCGGCAAGCCGTCTGATGTGCCCTGGGCATTCATTTTCGAACGGGTAGATATGCAACCCCGTCATCCGGGACAACTCTACGAAGCGATCGCTTATCTTATCTTGTTCTTCATCATGATTTACCTGTATAAGAATTACAGCAAGAAACTGCATCGCGGCTTCTTCTTCGGGCTCTGCCTGACCTACATATTTGTCTTCCGTTTCTTCATCGAATTTTTGAAGGAGAACCAAGAGGATTTCGAGAACAACATGATGTTCAACATGGGACAATGGCTAAGTATTCCATTCGTTATAGTCGGCATCTACTTCATGTTTTTCTACGACCGGAAGAAAAAAGTAGCCTGAACCTGATATATAAAAATCGACTGCATACTAGAAAGGCGTTTCCTCCAATCACTTAAAGGAAACGCCTTTTGTACTTACAAATCGTTTTCCAGACCTCAGAAAACGTTCTATATACTATTTGTGAACACGTTAATAATCCGCTATTTTCCCCTGACTATCTTCTTTATATCATTCAACTTGTTCAGCGCTTCAATAGGAGTGAGATTATTTACATCCAAATTTAATATTTCATCGCGAATCTGACAGAGTATCGGATCGTCCAACTGGAAGAAACTTAACTGCATACCACCACGGTTCTCGCTTACTTCCGCCAACGGCTTGCCTGCTATTCCCTGCTGGCGATTATCAGATTCAAGCTGCTTCAGAATCTCATTCGCACGCTTCACAATGCTTTTCGGCATACCCGCCATTTTTGCTACATGAATACCGAAAGAGTGCTCACTACCACCACGTTCCAGTTTACGAAGGAAGATTACCTTATTATCCACCTCTTTCACCGATACATTATAGTTCTTGATACGCTTGAAAGATTTTTCCATTTCATTCAATTCGTGGTAATGCGTGGCGAATAAAGTACGTGCTTTGGCTTTCGGATGTTCGTGGATATATTCCACAATCGCCCAGGCAATAGAGATGCCATCATACGTAGAGGTACCACGCCCCAACTCGTCAAATAGTACCAGGCTTCGGGAAGAAACATTGTTCAGAATATCCGCCGCTTCGTTCATCTCCACCATAAAAGTAGATTCACCTACGGAGATGTTATCACTTGCTCCCACACGAGTGAATATTTTATCCACCAGCCCGATATGGGCGCTCTCCGCAGGGACAAACGAACCGATTTGAGCCAACAGCGTAATCAATGCCGTCTGACGCAAAAGCGCTGACTTACCCGCCATATTAGGACCGGTTATTATGATGATCTGCTGCGTACTGCTGTCCAACATCACATTATTGGCAATATATTTCTCTCCTATCGGAAGCTGTTTCTCAATTACCGGGTGACGGCCCTGACGAATATCCAATACGTCGTTATCCTCAATAACCGGACGGATGTAGTTATTCTCACGCGCCACATTAGCGAAAGACAACAGACAGTCCAACCGGGCAATCTGATTGGCGTTAACCTGTATCTGGGGGATAAACTCCGTCAATGCCTGTACCAAATTCGTATATAACTGCGTTTCCAGCACAAGAATCTTATCTTCGGCACCAAGAATTTTTTCTTCGTACTCTTTCAGTTCCTGTGTAATATAACGTTCCGCATTTACCAACGTCTGCTTGCGAATCCACTCTTTAGGGACCTTGTCCTTATGAACATTACGAACCTCGATATAATAGCCGAATACATTATTATAAGCCACTTTCAAACTCGGAATACCCGTTTCTTCGCTTTCCCGCTGCTGTATCTGAAGCAGATAGTCTTTTCCCGAATACGAAATCCGGCGCAATTCGTCCAAATCCGCATTCACACCGTCTTTAATCACTCCGCCCTTATTTATCAACAAAGGAGGATCATTATTAATTTCCCGGGCAATCCGGTCACGAATAGAAACACAAAGATTCAACCGCTCGCCAATACGGTTCAGACTTGCATTATCCGCTTCAAGACAAGCCTGTTTGATCGGTTCGATAGCCTGCAAAGCCACTTTCAGCTGAACCACTTCACGCGGTGACACACGTCCCACAGCCACTTTGGAGATGATACGCTCTAAATCACCGACAAGATGCAACTGTTCTTCGATCAACTCCTTAAAGTCCGGTTGACGGAAGAAATACTCCACCACATTCAGACGCTCATTGATCGGTTTCTCGTCCTTCAATGGAAAAACTATCCAACGTTTCAACAGACGTGCTCCCATTGGGCTGATCGTCCTGTCAATCACATTGAGCAGACTGCTTCCTCCATCGTTCATGCTGCCAATCAATTCGAGGCTGCGCACCGTGAATTTATCCAGCCGGACATATTTATCCTCCTCAATACGAGCCAATGAAGTAATATGCCCGATTTGAGTATGCTGTGTCATTGTCAGGTATTGAAGAATAGCCCCCGAAGCAATAATACCGTTTTTCAAATGCTCTACTCCGAATCCTTTCAGATTCTTTGTTTCAAAATGCTTCAGAAGTTTTTCGCGGGCAGTAGTTTCCGTAAACACCCAGTCGTCCAATTCGAAAGTGAAGAATTTACTACCGAAATTGCCTTCAAACATAAGGCGCTTGCCACGTTCAAAAAGAATTTCTTTCGGGCCGAAGTTATTCAACAGTTTGTCTATATAGTCGAAAGGTCCTTCGGCAGTCAGAAATTCACCGGTAGATATGTCGAGGAAAGCAACCCCGCAGGAAGCCTTTCCGAAATGTACGGCGGCCAGGAAGTTGTTTTCCTTATAGTTTAATATATTATCATTGATAGAGACACCGGGAGTCACCAATTCGGTAATGCCGCGCTTCACCAGTTTCTTGGTCATTTTCGGGTCTTCCAACTGGTCGCAGATAGCCACCCGTTTTCCGGCACGAACCAATTTCGGAAGATAAGTATCGAGCGCATGATGAGGAAATCCCGCCATTTCAATCGTCTTTCCTTTTCCGTTAGCACGTTTTGTCAGTGTGATTCCTAATATTTCGGCTGCAACAATGGCGTCCGTAGAGTATGTTTCATAAAAGTCACCGCAACGAAACAGCATTACCGCATCCGGATGTTTCGCCTTCAAATCCAGAAACTGTTTCATCATGGGGGTGAGCACGATTTCTTCTTCGTTCACGGTTCTCTCCTTTTCTTTTTTTATTGAGTATATACTGTGATTATCGGAACAAAGATAACGGTTTTTCGGCAGAGAATCAACGGAATCCACCGATTCAATTATCAAAATTAGTGTTGCATACCTTTAAAAAAGAACGGCGTTTTTCTTAACAAACAGGAGAAAACTATTAAAACGTGTTATAAAACATAGTATTTTACTTGGATAATTTGCTAATTTCCTAAGAGTCCGTATCTTTGCAATGTGTTTTTCATAGTATTAGATTTAAGGTTAACAAAGGTTGGAGCAAGGCGTTGCTCCTTTTTTTATGTCCATAAGCCGGGTTTTACCACCCGGCATGTTCATTTTTGTTTTCGTGCGCATCCGCATCACGTTTCTTTTCACTCTGATAATCCCATTCGATCTCGTCAACGTATTCTTTTCCATTATATACCGCAACAGCCTTGATTTTGTTTTTTCCTTTTTCAAGTGTCACCTGGTCGAAGATATAATGTACATCCGTATATCCCTTACGAATGCCTGTCAGTTCTTTGCCGTTCAAGTAAACTTTGGGAGTTCCGATATTTGAATAAACAGTGACGGAAGTCTGCTTCCGTTCGCGGTCCGTGTTACGTCGTTGCGTCAGATAGAGTACGGGAGACTTGCTCCAGTTCGCTTTATACCAGTAGTAAGAGTCCTTCTTTATTTTCCGGTCAAAGGTCATCAGCCCTTTCAGGTTCCGGGCAGGCACACCGCCACGGCTCCACATAGGCACGGCAAAGTCGAACATATTCCATAGATAAGAAGCAATAATATAGGGATGCTCAGCTATCACACTCCACTGATATTCATGCGTCTTGGTCTGGAAAGTTTCCGGATAGTAAGGCTTTCCCCAGTTCAACGCATCGCCCAGATACTCCGTCTGATGGTCAAGGTTGGCGTCGGCTCCATATTCGGTCAACATCAATTTCTGCCAGGGATAGTCTTTTTCGAGTCCTTCCACCCACGGTTTGATGTCCTGCACTTTCTTTTCGTACCAGCCGAAATAACGGTTCATGCCTTGTATATCTGTATTCTGATTCACCGGATGATTGGCGTGACCGTAACCGTTCACGGCAACCGTGTAGCGGTCAGGATCTTCCGTCTTCGCCAGATCGTGAAGAGATTGAGTCAATGACGCTGTGTATTCGTGAGGCTGATAAACCTCATTGTGCAACCCCCACACATAAATGGAGGGATGATTGAAACTCTGACGAATCAGTTCGCGGAGTTGTGTCTGCGCATTCTCCGATTCGTAGCCTGTCACCCGGTTGACAAAGGGGATTTCCGCCCAGATAATCAAGCCCAATGTATCACAACGCGAATAAAGATATTCCGACTGCTGATAATGAGCAAAACGCACGGTCGTGGCACCGACATCCATAATTTGAGCCAGGTCAAAATCATGTTCACGGTTGGTCAGCGCACTCCCCAGGCCCCACCAGTCCTGATGACGGGTAACACCATACATCGGATATTTCTCTCCATTAAGATAGAAACCTTTTCCGGCAACAATTTCGTAATGACGAACACCCAAAGGCTGCGTGACCTCGTCAATCACCTCACCATTTGCCAACAGACAGGAGACTACTTTGTAAAGATAAGGGTCCTCCCTACCTTGCCAGAGATGAGGATTCTTTAGTTTGAATGTTGATACATAGCTTTGCGTTCCTTGCGGAGTCAACTCAAGCGGCAGACGTTGGGAAACCACCTTTTTCCCTTCCTGCGTATAAATACTGTTCTCCAGAACAAGTTGCGCAGGAGCCAGACTACCATTATCCAGCTTTACTTTAACAGTTATATCCGCCGAACGTCTTGATACATTCTTCTGAGTGATGTACACACCGGGAGAGGCGCAATCGGTCACTGTGATATTATTCTGCTCCGTAGTAATCAACCATACGGGACGGTAAATACCGCCATACACCCCAAACAAACTGTGATTGACAGGAATCACATCAGGACGGGCCGTATTGTCAGCCTTCACGATAATCTCGTTCTCAGCCCCCAGTTTCAAGGCAGTGCCTATCTCGAAAGCGAAGGCACTATACCCGCCTTTATGCGTTCCCACCAACTTTCCGTTGACATAGACTTCTGTGCAAGCCCCTACTCCTTCAAAACGCAAGAATACACGTTTACCCGCCAACTCATTTCCGAAAAACTGTTTCTTTCTGTAATAACCTACACCTTCGTAGAATGCATCAGCTTTCACTTGCATATCTTTCGCATTCCAGGTATGGGGAATTGTCACTTCCTCCCACTTGCCGTCCCATTGTGCGGAAGCACGCATAGGGTCCGTAGAAAACGGCCCTTTCTTAAATTGCCAGCCGGTATTGAAAGAAATGACATCACGTGCGGACGTATCATTCATAACTGCTCCCAGTAACAGGAGCAGAAATACAATCATATTTTTTACCATTAGATTATGAGTTCTTGTTTATCTGGCCATTTTATAAATCTCACATCCGCCCATTAAAAAAGCACCCACGCCATATACTTCAGTCATATTCCGCGTCACCTTCTTCGGATCGGCCCCGATAGGCTGTACATAACCTAATTTACCGTCTGCATCGACAGCAGAAACCTGTGCATTCCAGCCTTTTACCAGTATAGGAAGGAAAGTATCCTTGTCCAGCAGTCCCTCGTTGATTCCGTAAGCCAAAGCATAGACAATAAACGTGGTACAGCTTGTTTCGGGTGACGGGTAAGAAGCCGGATCGAGCAGACTTGCATGCCAGAATCCGTCCGCATTCTGCAATTTAGCGACACGGGTACAGAGCTTCACGAACAGTTCTTCGTAAAACTTCCGGTTCTTGTCCTTTGCAGGCAGTTCTTTCAATATCTCCGCCAGCCCGCCGAGTACCCAGCCGTTGCCGCGTCCCCAGAAAACCTTCCGGCCGTTGGCCTCGCGTTGGTCAAAATACCGCCAGTCGCGATAGAAAAGATTCTCTTCCTTGTCGAAAAGGTGGTCATACGTAGCTTTGTATTCGCGGTTCATGAATTTGATATACTTTTTATCACCCGTCAGGACGTATAATTTAGTGTAGACCGGAGGAGCCATAAAGAGGGCGTCACACCAAGTCCAGCGTTCCAGTGTCTCAGGTTTGCGATAATCCAGTTTGAAATCGTCCGTCGGCGGGTTCTTCATCACCCAATCCGTGCGGGCAATGGTAGGATTGAGCATATATTTGTTCTTATATTTCCGGTAAAGGTCGATAAAGAGTTGTGAAACAGCGATGTCGTCGGCATGATACATCCGCTTGTCCGGCTGCCAGCCGTTACGACTTCCGATACGGGTGAGCCATTTAAAATAATCCTTGTTACCGTCTTCACGTTCCGCCAATTCCGCCCAGTCGAGCATACCGACATATAGTACGGCGTTTGTCCAGCTCAGGTCACCATGTTCGGCGCCCTTGTTGGGGTTGGCTATTTGCCAGTCGGCAACTTTCTTCATCGTTTCTTTTATTTCCGCTTTACGGAAAGGAATGTTTTGTGCTTGCACGGTGAGGGTAGACAGCAGCACTGCTACGACCCCGATTTTTGTTCTTAGATTCATTCGTTTATCGTTTAAAAAATTATGAAAGTTCGGTAGTTTTTTGGTTCCAATACCCGACAAAGTACAAATATACGCCAAATATCGGATATAATTGAGGGATTTATTGGAAATATATATCCACCATGGTGGATATATAGATTCAACATATTGGGCATATATGCCCAGCGTGGTGGATATATATGCCCAATAAACAGGAAGTTAATGGTACGTTATACCATTAAGAAAACGTTACTTGCTGAAGTCAATGTCCAACGGCTCGATATTGTTTTCCGAACCGGCATATCCCGGTGTCTGATTGATATGTCCCTGCACATTTGTCGAAATAGCATTCAATGCAATCGGCCACAATACATTGTGGGGAGCAATGGTATATTCATTTCCAATCGGCGTTTTCACCCCTTTGTTATAGAAATCCGTTACATCCATAATGTGGTCGTAGAAGAAGTTTTTCTCGGAGAAATTATCCATACGGTAGGTACGTCCCTTATCGTCCGCCTTGCCGGTTTTAGCATAGATAAATGCGATACGGGTCAACTCCGTCTTACGCGGTTCTTCGTAATACAGTTCGCGGGCACGTTCGTCCAGAATCGTACGGATAGTCATCTGGTCAGCATCAAGTTCATCGGCTCCCGCTCTGCGGCGTACCTTGTTCACGTCATCGGCAGCTTTCTGGAGGCTGGTTGCATCCCCCTTCCAAATGTATGCCTCAGCACGTAACAGATACGTTTCGGCAATACGGAAAATATACCAGTCGGCCCAACCACCACGCCACCATTTATCTTTCTGGTCGGCAACGTTGGTCTTATAATGCGGCCACCCCACCCAGTCACGAATGGTATCGTTTACCAGGATGTTTCCTTTATCGTCTTTAAAGCGAACCGGTTGTCCGTACCATTCCGTACCTTTGAGTTCAGGATTATTGTAGGTCAGGTCGGTCATTTCTATCCAGTTGCCCGGAGCATGACGAAGATCTGTGTCATCCAGTGTCCAGATCATGTGCGTATGATACCAGGTAGAGCGTGCTGTACATACTCCACGACCATATTGCTCAAGATAGGGATTTTTCTTTGCATCGTTATCGGTAAATCCGTTTTTGCCGTCGGGAGTTTTAATCTCGCCGTCTTTTGCAAACCAGGGAAGCACCTGCCGTTTGATTTCCAGTCCGGCTGCCGAACGAATATCCTCACCGGCATCATAACGGTCGAGCACCATGTAAAGTACTTCTTTGTTTTCAGGCAAGGATTTATTCTCAGACTGATGCAAGTCCCAAATCACATTCTTGGTAGCGTCATTCTTGTCAACACCGAAACGCTCTGTCATTAGATAGTGCACTCCGTCATTAATGACGTTATTGGCTGATTCGATTGCATCGTCAAATTCGCCCAATGCAAGATTGATCTTTGTCAGTAAGTGATAAGCCGCAGCCTGAGTCACCATACCGATATAAACGTTGTTTTTCAGATAAGGAGCCGTACGGTCCAAATCGTTTTTCAGATACCGCAAGATTGCTTCACGCTTCGTTGAATAAAAATCATAACGTGGCCCAGTGATTTCTTCTGTGATGAACGGTATATCCCCATACTGATTCACCAGACGGTAATAACGATAAGCACGATGGAAACATGCCAATCCTTCAATTTCCTTACGTTGGTCTTCATTGTCAAACTCTGCCGTTTCCGAACGGGTCAGCAATGTATTGGCGTCTTTAATACCTTTATACAGATAGGTCCAATAGTTATTAATCTGACTTGCATTTCCTGTCAGAGAAGCACTGGGAGTAATCTGTCGAACAAGATCCTGTGGAGAGTTTGCCGCGTCAGTACGTCCGTTGACACTTATATCCGAAAAGAAATATTCGGAAAGGATACAAGGGTCCATAGAGCCTCCTGTGGGATAAAAATCAAAGTAACGGACGTCACGGTTCAACATATCCGTTCCGGTCTTCAGGCCGTTGTAATCCGTAAAAGAAATCTCCGGCGTATAGAATGAAAGTGGCTTCGGGTCCAGCCAATCCGAACAACTACTTGCTAATACAGCTACTCCAATCATGCAGGCAATGCCTGTTTTCTTATTATTTAGTTTCATCAGTCTGTAGATATTATAAAGTCAAGTTAATACCAAAATAAATTACTCTCGGGGTATTTGCATCACTGTTTTCCGGGTCGTAACCGGGCCAACCGGAGATATAACCTGCATTCTTCATCGTAGCATTGACGTTCAGGTTCTGAATCCGCAGCGGCTCTATCAGCTTCTTCGGGAAAGTATATCCGATTGAGATATTATCAAAACGCAGGAAAGAAGCGTTCTTGTAAATGGCATACGAAACGCCGGCAGGCTTCTTGTTGGCCAGACGCGGATATTCATTGTTACGGTTTTCCGGCGTCCAGTAGTCACGTTTAATCTGGTTCGTCACGTTCAGCAAAGCATTGTCGTTGGTAAAACGTCCCAATGTCTTTTTATGTCCGATATAGGAGTACATATTGAACGAGATATTGAAGTTCTTGAACAACGTGAAATCATTACGCATACTCCAACGCAGACGCGGCATCGTAGTTCCCTGGAATTCCTTATCCGTATTGTCATATTTGTAGTTCATATCTTTATCCAGCAGATGAACGTCACCCGGCTGCTGACCGTATTTGGCAGCTTCTTCACGTTCTTCTTCCTGCCAGATTCCCACTACCTTGTAATCCCAGATTTCATCAATATCGTGTCCGATGAAACGCTTGTTCTTGATATCGTCCGCTTCACGCTGGCCGATAACGTTACCGTCCGCATCTTTCACATCTTCCATGATTCCGTACAGGTGAGTTATCTTGTTCTTGTTATAAGCCAGGCTGAAAGAAGTACACCATGTAAGCTTATCCATTCTGATGTTGGTAGAGTTCAGTGAAAGCTCGACACCGGTATTCTGGACCTCACCGATATTAGACATCACGGAGCTGTAACCGATCAGGCTGGGCAACTCACGGCTGACAAGCAGGTCGGTCGTAATCTTCTTATATACATCCAGGTTCGCGCTCAGTCTGCCTTTCAGGAAAGTCAGGTCCGTACCGATATTCCATGAAGTCGTTGATTCCCATTTCAGGTTGGGGTTAGCCATAGTAGAAGCATAGAAAGTGTTGGCGGTCACCAGACTGCCGGTTGCCGGATCCACATAAATGTATTTGCGCGGGGCCAACTGCATGAATGCAGCATAAGTACCTACGGCACGGTTACCGTTCTTACCCCATGAGAGACGCAGTTTACCATATTCGAACCAATCCGGACGGTGCAGGAATTTCTCTTCAGAGAACACCCAACCCAATGCGATAGCCGGAAAAGTGGCACGCGGGTTGGCAAGACCGAAAGCCGAATATCCGTCACGACGTACAGTGGCGGTAATCAGGTAACGCTGGTCGTATACATAGTGCAGACGTCCCATAAAGGCGTCTCCTGTACGGTAGACATCATCACTGGATACGTTAGGGCTGGTACCGAAACCGATACCTCCATAACCCAGTTCGTCGGTAGGCAGGAAGTTTTCATTCGTCATTTCATCATGCCAACGCTGGAACTTCTCCCAGTTGGCAAGAAAAGTAAAGTCAAAAGCGTGCTTGCCGAATGTCTTGTTCCACTTCAGCATATTATCCCATTGCCAATAGAAATCCTTCGTATGCGTACGTTCCACACGGCCGTTCTGCGAACCGGAGTCGGGAGAAGCGGCTGCCTTATGGAAAAGATAGTTTGTCCATTCAAAACGCGGAGAATAAGTAGTCTGGATAGAAAAGCCCAAAGGGAGGGTGATTTTCAGATAAAGAGCTGCATTCAAGTTCTCGATGTCATTGCGTTTATTCTGGAAAGCCGGAGCAAGCAACGGGTTGCTCTGATTATTGTTACCGGTAGGGTATTGTTTCAAAGTCACTCCATCGTCTTCGTAAAGGCTTCCGAAAGGTGAAAGAGTAGTGTAATTGCCGGATGAACTACTGATATATCCCTCATCACGTGAAGTAAACTGTGCGTTCACACCGTAAGTAAGGAAGCTCTGTATCTTATTCTCCAGGTTGATACGTGCACGGATAGCACTGTATCCTCCGCCACGCACGTTACTCTCGTTTTTCAGGTAGTTGATAGATGAATAATAAGACATTTCGTCTTTCTTTCCTGCCACGCTGACCGTGTAATCCTGACGTAACGCTACATCCTGATAAATGACATCGCGCCAGTCTACAAGACGTCCGGCCAAATAGTTGTTGACCTCCGTATTGGTAAATTCAAGACGTGTCAGCCAGATACTTGTCGGGTCGCCTTTATCGTTTCCCATCCAGTTTGCCAAGTCCGCATTGGACATGTGTGCCGGATTGTCGAAATATCCGGTAGCTGCTTTTGAAGGATTCTTGCTAACTTCCACATCCCGGCGGAAATTGATGAAATCCTCTCCTTCGTATACTTCCGGCAAAGAGTTCACCATTGAAAGTCCCCATGTACCACTGAAATTGATAATCGGTTTCGTTGAACTTGTTCCTTTCTTGGTAGTAATCAGCACAACGCCATTGGCTGCCTTCGCACCATAAACGGCTGTGGAACTGGCGTCTTTCAATACGTCTATCTGCTCAATGTCGTTAGGATTGATGTCGGTCATCTGTCCCGAATAGATTACTCCGTCCAATACAATCAGAGGCTCAAGGGAAGATTTATCCGTACTCGTTGCACGCAGGTTGTTTTTACCACGCACCATCATGCTGGTGTTACCCTTCGTATCGGTTTCGATACCTACCGAAAGTCCGGCCACACCCGTGCGGAGCATATCCTGAACAGTTTTCGGTTGTTCTTTTTCAAGGTCGCTGGCTTTCAAGGATGCCACGGCTCCGGTCAGGTCTTTCTTCTTCATTACACCGTAACCTACCACTACGACCTCCTCCAGTGTCTTGGAGTCTTCCTTCATTTTGATGATAGACTTCTGCCCGGCTTTCACCATCTGAGTCGTATAACCGATATACGAGATCTGAAGCGAAGATCCGAAAGGCGCTTCCAGTTTGTAGTTACCGTCAATATCGGTAATCACACCGGTCGTTGTGCCGGCTACCAAAACATTAGCTCCGATAATGGGCTCTCCGTTCTCGTCTACAACTTTACCGATGATTGTAGTCGCCTTGCCCGTCTGTGCCGGAGTACTCTTTTTGGGGAACAAGGCAATCTGTGTGCTGGTCACTTCAAATGACAGGTCAATGCCTTTCAGCATTTCTCCTACCGCTTTGGATACAGGAACCTGTTTCACGTTCAGGCTGACTTCCTGTTTCACATTTACTTGTGTTGCGTCATAAAAGAAAGTATAGCCGCTGGTTTTCTCAATGCGTGCCATAGCTTCGGACAATGGAATTTTCGAGAAGCTTATCGTTATCATCTTCTCTTTTACTTGTGCAGAAAGTACAACGCTAAAAAATAATAGCGTTAAAAGTGCAAAATGCTTTTTTAAATTCATATTTTTGCGATATTAAAAGTTAACTGTAAGGAGGCTGCATTAAAATGGGTCAGATTTTAATGTTCACTCACTTTCTTCGGTTAATAAAAAACTTGATTTGGTAGGGGGGAAAGCCGGAAGCGGAACTTCCCCCTTATTTATTCTATATCTTCATTATATCATAGGCTCGCCTTTCTCTCTTACTTATTTGTCAAAAAAATCATTTTACCGATATTGAACTCGGATATTTGCATTGTGTGTTACCACTTATTGTTTCTGCTTCGGTAAAATTGTCAACATATTCTCATCATTAAATTCATAGTTGATAGGATGAATACGCGACATGATTCGCATGATTTCTTCCAACGGTTCGTGCCGCAAGGTGAATGTGTATCTGTACTGTTCCTGCAATTCCGGAGACAAATTTATCTTCACATTATACCATTTGGACAGAAGAGGGCAAATCTCATCCAACGGCCTGTTTTTAAATACAATCTGATTGCTTGCCCACGAGACAGCCAACTCGATATCTCCTTTTTCTATTTGAAGCCGTCCGTTACGCTTGTTGAAAGTACCGACTTCTCCCGGATGCAGAAAACGGGTTTCCGCTTTCGTCTCCAACGACACCGAACCTTCTTTCAGGCTGACAAATGTATTTTCCGAACCGGGAAAGGATTCTACATTGAATTTTGTACCGTGTACGGTGATTTTCATTCCTTCGGTTTCAACGACGAAAGGATGATCCTTATCGTGGGCCACATCAAAGTAAGCCTCTCCATTCAACCGGACATTTCTGTTTTTCGAATAATAATTCGTATTATAAGTAAGCGAAGTAGCCGAATGAATCCATACATTCGACCCGTCCGGCAGAGCTACTTCCGATTTACCTCCCCAATTGGAATAGGTTTGTTGCGCCATTTCCGGCTGACCGATTTTTATACCTATATATAAAGAAACGGAAAGGAAGACAGCCACAACTACGCAGGCAGCCGCAACATAGCGTTGAAAACGGGGGAAAGCCCACAAACGAACAGGTTGTTCCTTATCTTTGAGATTCACTTCAACTTTATCTTCAGACCTTTCCATATCTTCAGCTTGTCTCCGTTCAGCCTCCTCACACTCCTCCATACGCTGCATCAACTCTTTCCAGTAGAAATCTACGTCCGGCGTATAATTGATAACTTTAGCACGCACCTTTTCCCAAACTCCCCGAAGTTCTTCATACACCTTCCGGTTCTCATCGATAGACACCCACTCCTCCAAGTGCTTTTTATCAGCATCGGAGATGTCTTGTTTCAGGTCGGAAATGATTAACTCCCAAGGTATTTCTTTTTTCATGCTTCGCTGTCGTTTTTAACTGTTACCGATACTAAGACACAAAAAACGAATCATACCCTTATTCAGAAAAGCATTTTTTTAGTTTCTACTAAAAAAATATTCTTTAACTTTGCAACGTCTCACTAACCTAATTACAAACACTATGGACGATATGTTCCTTTTGCAATTGATAAAGAATGGTGATAAGCAGGCGTTCAAGTACGTCTTCGATACTTATTTCACTGTTCTTTGCCGCTTTATGTATTTGTATTTAGGAGATACACAAGAAGCGGAAGATATAGCAAGTGACATCTTTGCGTCCGTATGGGAAAACAGAAAAAAACTTGAAATCAGGCTTACTTTCAAAGCTTATCTTTTTCAGGCTGCCAAAAACAGGTGTCTGAACGCTATACGGGACAGAAAGGCTACTGTCTCACTGGACGACATCAACGGACAGGACACTCCGCAAGTAAGCATCACCGATTCACTGGAAACAGAAGAACTGAATAATTTAATTCAGGAGGCTATCCTGTCACTTCCCGAAAAATGTCGTGAGGTATTTCTGCAAAGCCGCACGAAGAATCTGACAAACCAGGAAATCGCGGAGTCAATGGATATATCTGTCAAGACAGTAGAGGCACAAATCACAAAAGCGCTGAAACAAATCCGGAAGTTCTTGGGTACACAATATCAATATTTGTTCTAAGTTTCCCGGCAGATAAAAGATGGAATGATCCTACTTCTTTTCCGCCAGATAAACCCCTAATATGATGCAAGCCGCCCCCATTAACGTAATCCATGTGATTTGTTCGTGGAGAATGAGCACCGAAGCCACCATCGTCACCAACGGATTCAAATAGATATAATTGGAGGCCCGCATCGTTCCCAGCTGTTTCAAAACCACATTCCAAAGAATATAGCAGATCAAAGAAGCCAGGACTGCCAGGAACAAGAGATTGGACAATACGAGCGGTTGCAGAAGCACATCAAAATCCGGTTGCAGCGGATGAAGAAGAAAAGCGGGAAGAATAGTCAATACCCCATAGAAAAATATCTTACGGGTAATAAATACCGTGGGATAACGTCCCGTCATCCGCTTTATTACCAGGCTATAAAAAGCCCATGACAGAGCCGCAAGCAAAGTGAGCAAATCACCCACAGGAGAAAGCTTCAACACCACACTTCCGTTAAAGACGACCAGCCCTACGCCAATCAGGGCCAACAGCGAACCATAGATCAGCCCTTTCGTAGCCTTCTCACTCTTATAAAAGAGCAGGGAAAGAATCGTAGTCAGCAGAGGAGCCGTGCAAATGATGAAAGCAACATTGGAGGCTTGGGTAATCCCCAAAGCTGTATTTTCTGTGAAGAAATAAAGCGATCCGCCGAATACGCCTCCCGCCACCAACCAAAGTTCATCTTTCAGATTATCGGCAAACAAGTGTTTTGGAGAAATCGCCCAAATACCTATATAGGCTATCAAAAAGCGATAAAAGAAAATTTCCTGAGGAGTGAGTCCGTGATTAATCAATACTTTCGTTGCAATAAAGGTCAGCCCCCAGATAGCAACCGTCAGTATGGCAATCAGATGATAGTATCCGTGCGTCAGTTTCATACTTATACTTTTAATAATGCCGCAAAGATACAGGGAATCACGAAAATATATACCGACTCTTATGAATATATTTCAGACAGAATCTCGACTAAACAAAACTATAAATAGTCACTTCTTGCCGAAGCACCCGGTCACTGTCAAATAAAATACCAACAAACGCAAAGGGTTCATTGTATAAACAAATCTTACCAAATAAGGAAAAAACTAAAAATCGGCAAATCCTCACGATATTTCTTCTTTACACTTTATCACCGATATTGCATAAACCCGCTTCGAGTTTTTAATAAATAATGAAATAGTTTATTATAAACGGTTCCCAAGTTTATTAAAAACTATTTTTAGGCACTTTCAGTTACTCAAATCAAATTATTGCAACAAAAATGGGCAAGAACCTTCACAGTTTCTTGCCCATTCGTTATCCTCATATGCAATTTTGCACATTCACCTATTGAACCTATGTAATAATACTTATATATTTCATGATTACTTTTCTGTTTTTAATTTCTCCAAATATACGAAATAAAAACGAGAAAGTCAATAGGTAAAGCGTGGTTATCTGAAAATAAACACGTAAATTTGTGCCTCAAATTAGAAATAACAGTATAAATCACTATAAATAAAAACTTTATCACTATGGAGTACAATTTCAGGGAGATTGAAAAGAAGTGGCAAGCAAGGTGGGTGGAAGAGAAAACCTACCAGGTTACGGAAGACGAATCGAAGCAGAAATTTTATGTATTAAACATGTTCCCCTATCCTTCAGGAGCCGGACTACACGTAGGACACCCGCTGGGATATATCGCTTCGGACATTTACGCCCGTTACAAACGACTGCAAGGCTTCAATGTACTCAATCCGATGGGATACGACGCTTACGGCTTGCCCGCCGAGCAATATGCTATCCAGACCGGACAGCATCCGGCCATCACTACCATCAACAATATCGACCGCTACCGCGAGCAACTCGACAAAATAGGTTTCTCTTTCGACTGGAACCGTGAAATCCGTACTTGCGACCCGGAATATTA
>OMCD01001005.1_pt1 | contig 18412 bp, 6 predicted proteins | sample 1674171 | NCBI WGS metagenome assembly OMCD01 (sample SAMEA103958149, study PRJEB25191) | human gut metagenome | biome: human-associated habitat [ENVO:00009003]; feature: intestine environment [ENVO:2100002]; material: feces | place: Germany | collected 2013/2015
GGTCCTTATTCATTGAAGATTAATGAAGAATATAAAGGTGGCTGGACAAGTTTTAAAGAAGAAACGATTCAGGACCTGAAAGATGCCGGATATGGTTTGCAGGTATTCTATAACCCGAAACCACAATTGTATTCTTATGATTATTATTTCACGGCTGTAAGTAAGATTCTGTTCAATGATGAGGTAGAATGGAGTGGTAAGTATTATGGAAGGACGGACTTCACGGCTTCAACAGGGGTTAAGTCTAACTATGAGGCTTATCTGGGTGAATGGCAAGTAGCTTCTACCAGTTCTTTATTCTTTTTTACGCCTCCCGAAGGTGGTAATGGTTGGTGGGATTATAATGGAGATCAGACATTTGATATTCGTATTGAGGCTAAAGAGGATGGTAAGACTTACTATATCTATGGTTGGGGAGAATATCCTGAAATAACCAATAAATATCCTTTGGTAGCTGAATTTGATTCCAATAATGGTAACTTTACTATTTCCATGCCTCAGGTTATTCATGAAGGTGATACAGAGGATCCCGAAACATGGGAAATGAGATGGGGAACTTATAAGAATGGTAACCAGAATACTGGTGGCGGTGACGAGCAGGAAGCTTAAGATTGTCTCGTATAGTGTGACATTGGTGTGCAGAAAAATGCTTTTATCCAGCACCATGCCCCAGAAACATAGTGCAATCTTTGACGGGCTGCTAAAGATGAAGGAGTCGATGATACCTACATTTGCAGTGAATTCCCAAAGAAAGAGAAAACTGAAAAGAATCAGAATCCGGGAGATACCGACAATGTATTTGTGCTTCTTTTGCTGTTTCAGATAGTTGATCTGATTTTCAGAAAGTTCATTTAAAAATTCAGTCATCTGTATTCAGCTCCTTCCATATTAAGTTGAAGTAATGTTTGAATTCCGGGGAGTTCCGGCGGTTCAAAGGAGTATCCTGTTCTAAATCAAAAATGAGTGGAACAGTCTGACGTATATTAGCCGGGCGTCCGGAAAGGACAATGATCCGGTCGGCAAGGGAGATGGCTTCTGACAGGTCGTGTGTGACCAGAACAGCTGTTTTGTTAGTTTTTCTTAAAATAGAGCTGATATCATCGCATACAGTAAGCCTGTTCTGATGATCAAGAGCAGAAAAAGGCTCATCCAGTAAGAGCAGGTCCGGTTTTAGGGCCAGGGTGCGTATAAGGGCGGCTCTCTGGCGCATGCCGCCGGAGAGAGCAGAAGGCTTTGCATGTTCAAAACCGGCAAGTCCATAATCAGAAAGCATGGCAGACAGTTCTTTTTTCCGGTCATCTGTCAGCTGATGCTGGATCTCCAGTCCAAGTGAGACATTAGAAAGAATATCCCGCCATTCAAACAGCTGGTCTTTCTGGAACATGTAGCCGATATGAAAAGCATTTCCCGGATTTTTTTCCAGAAGTTCCCCATCCAGGAAGATGGCACCGGCTTCCGGTTCGTCAAGGCCGCAAATAAGGGATAAAAGAGTGGATTTTCCACAGCCGGAAGGGCCTAGAATGGCTACAAATTCCCCGTGCTCCACAGTAAAAGAAATATCAGAAAGGGCCAGCGTTTCCTTATGTTTACTGTGGTAGGAAAAGCTGACCCTGCAAACCTGCAGTTTGGGTTTCATAAAGATACCCCAAAGTTCATTCTTGATTTAATATACGCAGAAAATGGAAAAATGTTTGCAGCGGTTTTACTGCTGTGCTGCAGTTGTTTCGTTAGCAGGTGTTTCATTCTGCGTCTGTCCGTAATTCCAGGTGACCGGAGTAGGACGGGATGTGTCAAAGATCTGGGAAGAGTCAAATAAGTCACTTAAGCGCTTCTTTGCAGGATCTTCCTGGATCATATCTTCATACAGGCGGTATCCGTCTAAGTTTCTTCTTGCCATACGCAGGTAATCATGTCCCATCTGGATCCAGGCCGGCTTGCTGGCATCCACATTGCAGAAATAGCGGAAGCCCTTGGAAGCAAGGTACTGGTAACGGTAATTTTCCTCTGTATAAGGGTGCCAGTCTGCAATGTCGTTTCCATTTGGATAAATGTAAATATCTGTAGGTCCGATAAGGGATTCTACTTCATTTTCCCATTTATCGGTATCTGTATAGAAACGCTCATCGCTGATTTTGTAAGGCTTTTCAGGGTTTCCGGAAACGCCCATCCATAAATGCCCCCAGCTATGGCTTGCCAGTTCCCAGCCGTCATCCCGCAGACACTGTGCTACTTTAGCAGCCTGTTCCCGTTCCCTTTCATAATCCGGGCTTTCGCTGTAGGAAGAAGCAGTGCGGTAGCCAAAGATGCCCTCATAACCAGTAAGGGCGATAATAGCTTTGGCTCCTTTATAGGAGAAATCCGGATGTTCATCAATAAAGTCATTTAAAATCGGAACCAGATCATAAGAGCCGGCAGAAACTGTTCCGTCCTCCATTTTCATTTCACAGGAAGGCCGTCCGTCCTCACCAATGATGATCTTGCTTGCAAAGCCATCTCCGTCCATATATGGGTAGTAGCACACATCATCCTGGGACATGACAATAGGCTTCTTTCCTTCCGGAAGCATGATATTTCCCCAGGTGAATACAGGATTTCCATTTTCATCGCTGGTTTCATAGGCAATATCATGGATGCGCACCAGAACGTAGCCGTCATTGTAAAGGGCATCTAAGATCTTTAAAAATTCATCTTTTGTGGTCATAACGGAGTTATATCCCCCTGAACGGGAATCTCCGTCAAAAGCTTTTGCTGTATCCATGATCAGAGAGTGGAAAAATACATGGGTCACATTTTTTACATCAGCTGGAACCAGGGCATCCTTTTCAGACTGATAAGTGGAAACTGCTTCCTCTATACGGGAGTCAGCTGCAAGAGAAGCATCCTGCTGCAAAAGTTCCATGGCCTTGTCATAATCGTATCCTTTGGCCAGACGATCTGCCTGTGCGATCAATGTGTCAATGGGATCTGGTTCTTGTGCAGTGGAAGGCTTGTCCTTATCTGGTTTGCGGTTTGCCTCAGAGGCAGTGGCCGAAGCTGGCAATGATCCGGGCTTCTGTTTTAAAACAAAGTGCGAAAAGGCAAAAATACCGCCCCCAAGCAGAAGGGCGATGACTAAAAGTAATATAAAGGTAGGAAGGTGACGGGACAGGCGGAAGAAAAATCCTCTGTGGTTGCGCTGCTTCCGGAAATTTAAATTGCTCATAAAATACTCCTATGATGTTTGTTTATAAAGAGTATAACATAAAACAGACTATCTGAGTATATCATAACCTGCTTTTTGTTGATTTTTTAATACCAGAGTGGTATTCTAAAAATGAATTAAATCTAACAGAATGTGAGGTTCTAAAAAATGGGAGAAATGGTTAAAGATCCAAATTGCGCATATTGTGTAGAGGGAGAACTGTTAGCTAAGTTTGGTTATCCATGCTGCGAGATGAAAACAGGCAAGCTGTATGTGTTCAAGGAGCAGAGCAAAAGAGGAAGAGTGATCTTAGCTCATAAAAAACATGTTAGCGAATTGATCGAACTGACTGATGAAGAGAGAAATGATTATTTTGCAGATGTTGCAAAGGTTGCAAGAGCTATTCACAAAGTATTCAATCCGGATAAGGTAAACTATGGCGCATACGGTGATACCGGACATCATTTACATTTCCACATCGTTCCTAAATACAAAGGCGGCGAAGAATGGGGCAGCACATTTGAGATGAACAGCGGTAGGACTATTCTTACAGATGCAGAGTATGAAGAGATGGCAGAGGCTATCCGCCAGGCATTAAAGGAAGTTTAAAAGATAGTTAGTAAGAAGTTTATAAAATTATAAAAAGTCAGAAATAAGGCTGTTTTCAGTGCGAAAATACTGGAGACAGTTTTTTTATTGCCATAAATCAGAGTTTTCTTCATATTTTATAAAGAAGAAAAGACGCGGTGCAGCTGTAAAAGAGGAATGTATGGCAAAGAATTGGAAAAAGAGAAAACTTTGCAGGTGGATGGGGCTATGCCTGACAGTATGTATTCTGGTAATAAGCAGCCTGTATACAGTCTGTGGTGCAGAACCTGTAATACCGGTATCAGTGCCTGTAAACACAAATATCCAGGCGGTTTGTGTTCATGCACCGTCCGCTATTTTAATGGAAGCATCTACAGGTAAGATATTATTTGAAAAAGAGGCAGATGAAAAACGCAGTCCGGCCAGTGTGACCAAGATAATGACCCTTCTTCTGATCTTTGATGCCCTAAAAGATGGAAAGATAAAAATGACAGATCAGGTGACTACAAGTGCCTATGCAAAATCCATGGGCGGTTCCCAGGTGTTTTTGGAAGAAGGAGAAGTACAGACAGTAGAAACACTGATCAAATGTATTGTGATCGCCTCTGGAAATGATGCTTCGGTGGCTATGGCAGAGTATATTTCAGGTACAGAAGAGGCCTTTGTGGATGCTATGAATAAGAGAGCAGAAGGCCTGGGGATGATGAACACCCATTTTACAGACTGCTGCGGGCTGACAGAGGATCCGGATCATCTGACTACGGCAAGGGATATTGCCATTATGAGCCGGGAGCTGATCAACTGTTACCCGGAAATACATAATTATTCTACGATCTGGATGGAAAATATCACGCATGTGACCCGCCAGGGAACCAAGGAATTCGGTCTTGCAAATACCAATAAATTATTGAAAATGGCAGCAGATTTTCAGGTTACAGGCTTAAAAACCGGTTCTACTTCCAGGGCAAAATACTGTCTTTCTGCCACAGCGCAAAAAGACGGAGTCCGCCTTATCGCAGTGATCATGGCAGCACCGGACTACAAGGCACGTTTTTCTGACGCCAGAAATCTTTTAAGCTTCGGCTATGCCACCTGCAGGCTCTATGAGGATAAAGAAAAACTGCCTCTTCCACAAATGTCTGTTGCAGGAGGAGTAAAGGATCTGGTGCCACTGCAGGCAGAAGGAACATTTTCCTGGCTTAGCACAGAAGGAGAAGACCTGGGAAAGATCGAAAAAAAGCTGGAGCTGGCAGAAAAGCTGGAAGCCCCGGTAGCACCGGGAACCCGCGCCGGTGTGATCGCCTATTATTTTAACGGGAAAAAGCTGGGAGAGCTTCCTGTTACGGCTGTAGAAGCAGTAGAACGGGCGGGATATAGGGATCATTTGCAGAAGGTTTTTAAAAGCTGGATCAGTATTCGCCGGACAGCTGCATAAAGATACTGTTAAAATGCAGAAAATACCAGGCAATTGATTTGACGGAATGTTTTCTTCACAGATATAATACCTTTCATAATGTATTAGTATTTCGAAAATGATGTACTAGTACATCCGGGAGAAAGGGGAAAGCTATGAACCAGATTTTACTGCTTACAGGAATTGTGATCGTGATCTGCATCCTGTCAGGCCGCCTGATCGACAAAATGGGAGTCCCATCCCTGCTTGCATTTATTCTTTTGGGAATGTGTTTTGGTGTAGATGGGATTTTTAAGATTTCTTTTGATGATTACCAGTTCAGCGAGCTGATCTGTTCTGTCAGCCTGATCTTTATTATGTTTTATGGTGGTTTTGGAACTAATATCAAAGAGGCAAAGCCAGTTGTATCAAGAGCGGTACTGCTTTCCAGTGCAGGAGTTCTTCTAACAGCCGGGATCACGGGAATTTTTATCCATCTGGTGTTAAAACTTCCTCTGCTTGAAAGTTTTCTGGTGGCATCAGTAATCGGCTCTACAGATGCGGCATCTGTATTTAACATCCTTCGTTCCAAAAACCTGAACCTGAAGGAAAATACAGCCTCCTTGCTGGAAATGGAGTCTGGTTCCAATGACCCGGTCTCTTATATGCTGACAGTGATCCTCACAGCAGTTCTTACGGGACAGTCTGTAAATATAGGATCCATGCTGTTTTTTCAGGTGTTTTTCGGTATTGGCTGCGGTGTGCTGTTTGGAAAATCCACAGCAGTTGTTTTAAACCAGGTGGATTTTGACATTGCCCAGGGAAAGACCATACTGGTATTTGCAGCAGCCATACTGGCCTATACGGTGCCTTCCATGATCGGTGGCAACGGATATTTAAGTGTGTATCTGTGCGGTATTATCCTGGGAAATTCCTATCTCCCCCATAAACGGGATATGGTGCTGTTTTTTGATGTACTCACAGGTGTGGCCCAGATGATGATCTTTTTCCTGCTGGGACTTCTGGTAACTCCCAGTGAGCTGCCTCAGGTGATACTTCCCTCTCTGGTGATCATGATCTTCCTTACTTTTGTAGGCCGTCCGGTGTCTGTGGCAGCGCTTTTAGCTGGTTTCAGATCCTCAAAAGGCCAGATTGGTCTGGTATCATGGGCCGGGCTGCGTGGCGTTGCCTCCATTGTATTTGCTATCTATGTAGTCCTGCGCCAGGTCCATCTTGGATATAATCTTTTTAATCTGGTATTTTGTATTGTATTGTTGTCTATTTCCATTCAGGGAACGCTGCTTCCATGGATATCGGCAAAATTTCAGATGATTGATGAAAATGCAGATGTGCGCCGTACTTTTAATGATTATCAGGAGGAAGAAAGTATCAGCTTCGTAAAATTTCATCTCTATGGACAGCATCCTTATGTGGGAAAATGTCTAAAGGAGATCACATTGCCCCCTAAGCTTCTGGTGGTACTGCTGATCCGTGGAAAAGAAGTGCTGGTTCCCAATGGGGATACCTGTCTGAAAGCCGGTGATCTGATGATCGCGGCAGCAGAGGAGTTTGAGGACCGGAAAAATATGACTCTCAGAGAGATCACTGTGGATAAAAATCATAAATGGAGCGGAAAAGCTTTAAGCCGTATTTCCATGCAGGCTGGAACGCTGATCGTTATGGTAAGGAGAGGAAAAGAAACGGTGATACCTACGGGAAATACTGTGGTATATGAAGGGGATGTGCTGGTACAGGCAAAATTTTGACAAAAGTTACAGTTTAACTGTAACTGATAAAAAAGAGCAGGCCGATTGACCAATGTCATTAAGTTAATATGACAAATCAAGATCTCAGTATTAGAAAATAATACTGGGGTCTTTTTTTATCAAAAGCTTGACAGGAACACAAAAATGTGTGGCCGCTCTCGCTACTGATTATATTTAGAAGTTGCGAGAGCGGCCCTTGTAATTAAGTAAATCTTGATTACAAGGAGGTCACGTTTCAGATAGAGCAGATGAATTCTGTCTTAATCCTGGTAAGTGCTTCGTTAGAAAACGCAAACTATCATTTGAGACAGTTATACGAGGCATTATAGGGATGGAAAGTAAAAGCTTAACAAATGAACTAATCGATATGTTTGATTCATCACCTGAAATGCCTTCAGCATCTGCCTTTGTACAGCAACGAAGTAAAATTGAACCAGATGCATTTAAAACTATTTTTGAAAGTTTCACCTCAAAAATCACTACTAAAAAATCTGATACGCTTCGTATCCTTGCAGTTGATGGCTCAGATGTTCAAATAGCTACGAATCCTGGCGATTCCACTTCCTATCATCCAGGAAGTAATGGACAAAAACCGTATAATCTCTTACATTTAAATGCTTTGTATGATTTAGAACATCATATTTATACAGATGCCGTTATTCAAGGTCGCTTGAATTGGAATGAACATTCCGCACTTCAGGAAATGGTTGATAGATCAGATATTTCAAAGGCACTTGTTGTTGCTGATAGATGTTATGAGTCATATAACAACATGGCACATATCCAAGAAAAAGGATGGTATTTTTTAATACGAATCAAGGATGGGAAAAATGGAATAAAGCAAGGCTTGGACTTACCTGATAGTGATGAATTTGACGAAAAAATAAACTTGCGATTAACACGAAAACAGACAAAAGAAACGAAAGAATTATTCAAAAGAAAAAATTACTATAAATTCGTACCAAGTACTACTTCCTTTGAGTATCTTCCTCTGAAATCAAAGAAAAATGATCCAGCAGTTTTTTACGAACTTAATTTCAGAATTGTTCGCTTCAAGGTGACAGATGAACTCTATGAAACAGTACTTACAAATTTAGATAAGGATGTATACCCACCTGAAAAACTAAGAGAATTGTATGCATCACGATGGGGGATTGAAACATCTTTTAGAGATTTAAAATATACTGTAGGAATGTTAGATTTTCATTCCAAAAAGGTGATGTGTATCCATCAAGAAATATACGCACATCTAATTATGTATAACTTTGCAGAAATGATTACCTCGCACATAGTCATTGAAAAGAAGCAAAGAAAATATACATATAAAGCCAATTTTTCGATTGCAGCTCACATGTGCAGATTATTCTATAGAGGAAAAGCCACATCACCCAATTTAGAAACCATTATAGCAAGACATATCATTCCTGTAAGGAATGATAGACATCGTAAAAGAAATCTTACGATCAAAGTCTTTCATGGTTTCCTATATAGAATAGCATAAATTTACAAAAATGGAATCATTTTTTAGGCAGATGCAAATCTGTCTAATTAGCATGCTTAAAAATGCAAAATGGCAGGAAAGTACAAAACTCTCCTACCATTTTATTTTTGAGTCAACTATTATACAATGTTAACTTAATGACATTGGCCGATTGACTTGCTCTTTTTTTCATGTTATCCTATAAGAACCAGCAGAGAGGTCTCTCTGCTCTATCTGATTTTTTATTTCTATATTTTATGAATGGCCAGTTCGGCCTTAGGTTTCACAAAATTATGTTTCAAAATGGAAAATGTAAAAGTGAGGTGATGTCACTGTCAGGCAACATGTTTGTTTTTAAAAGTGCAAGAGTGCAAAGTAAACATTATTAAATGTATTTTCGGAGTCTTATTCCGGGAGAAAATCAATCTAAAAAGGGGGAAAACAATTGAATACGAAAATATGGAAACGGACACTGGCAGGTTTACTGGCTGGGATCCTTATTTTTACAGGAGTTCCATTTTCAGCTGCCGCAGATGAACCGCCGGTACAGATGATCATAAGAGGAGATGCTTTTCAGAACCGGCAGATCAACATTTTCGGGCACAGCCACAGGTCGATCACCTGTTATTATGTGAATCCGGTGGAAGGTCATGTACCTGCATTCTGTTTGCAGCCGGGCAAGAAACTGCCAAATCATACCCAGGCAGCCTGGCAGCGCTACAGCGCATCACCGGAGACGTCCATACCGGTCATTGGAAGTTTTGACCGGTATCTGCCTATGATGATGGCTTATGAATGGATGGTTTCGGGAAATTATTATGATAAGACCCGATATGCTGTGGTGCAGACTTATTTCTGGGGTTGTCTTGCCGGTTATGAACGGGAATGGGATGTCCTGGAAGACACTATGAAGAAACTGGAATGGGCCATAGGAGACGGAAGAGTTCTCTCTCTGTTCCATGAGATGCAGAATGCAGTGGAAAATGGTCTGAATGAGTATGAGTCCGGTGGTGGAAACAGTCTTCCGGACTGGAATGGAAGAAAACAGAATATGGTGTTAAAGGATGGTCATTATGAGCTGACGATTGACCTTAGCTCCTGTGAGAAACTAAAGGATGCAAACTGGCAGTTTCCTGATAAAAACTGGAGCTTTACCCAGGGACCGGGAGAAAATGAGATCACATTCCTTTATACAGGAGAAGAACCTTCAGGACGGATCAGTGCAGGAAATATAGAGGGACTGGAAGAACGGTATTATGCCTATATTTTCCAGCCAGCAGAAATATTCCAGATGCAGATGGGCTGGCTGGATATGAGCAGACCGGAGGCAGAAGTGTGGTTTGAAGCAGGAAAAGGTGCTGTTTCAGGGGGAGAAAGAGATGCATTAGAGCGGTTCCGCCACAGAGAGGTATTTGAAGCTGATTACAAGGTAGGACTGGAAAAATACTGTGCAGAAACAGGACAGCCCCTTGCAGGAGCTGATTTTAATGTATGGGAAAGCTTCGATCATTCCCAGATCAATGAAAATGGCTATGAAGAAGGAAATCCGGATGGTACTACAGGAGAAGTTTATACCAATTGCATGTCACCGGAACCGGAAGGAAAATGGCTGTGTGATGTGATCACCACAGATGAAGATGGAAAAGCTTTTCACCGTGATATCCGGAATTATAATTACAGTAAAACCTATTGTATGGGTCATCCGGCACCAGAGTGGATCGAATGTGACCATGATGAAGGGGGTGGCGGAGGAGAAGGAGATGGTGAAGCAGAAGATTGCAATTGTGAAGAAGAAAATGAGCGTTTAAGAGAACAGTGGCTGGAAGAACAGGAATTGTGCGAAGCTGTCACAGATTTTCATGTTCCTAATGAGGATGAAGACGACCATGGGCAAAGTACTATGGCAATGGAAGCAATGTTAGAAGACAGGGATGAGACCTATAAAAATTTTATTGAACTGGAATACGGATATACATTAACAGAAAAAAAGGCCAGAAACGGCTATATGGTCCATGGCACACACAGGGAAGACTTTGAGATTGAACGGATTGTGGTTTCTTCTGCCCAGGCTCAGGGAGAAGCCATGGGTGAGAACGGAATTTTTGGGTATGAAGCCATGGGTGAGGACGAAATTTCGGAGCATGAAGCCATGGAACAGGACGAAATTCTGGAGTATGAAGATCTTGAAGAGCAGTTTGAAATGCAGGGAAATCTGGATCATGGAACAATGCCGGAAATAACCGAAAAGAAAACAGGCTTCAGTTATCCATATGGGCTGGTAAATGAAACAGATCTGGAAGAGCGGCGCCAGATCACCTGGCTGAAGTTTGCAGAAGACATTGATGAAGAAAAGGAGGGGGACGAGGATGAAGAAAATGAAGATGAAGAAGAGACAAAACAGTACATTTATGTAAGGGAAGAAACGCAGTTACAGCCGTTTTCTTTCCAGAAGCCACTAAAAGCCGGATCAGAAGATAATGAAAATGAAATGATAACAGCCTTTCTTCCGGATTTTCAGGATGATGATCTGGGCAGCATGGATATTTCCGGTTTTGGAGATCCGGATACTTTTCTCTACCAGTTCCGTATATGGGATCACCGGACAGAAGGAAGGATCTACATTAATAAGCGGGATATGCAGCTTTATGAAACAGATCCGGAAACCAGCTATGGAAAGGCTCAGGGGGATGGAACTTTAGAGGGGGCAGTATATGGGCTTTTTGCAGCAGAAGAGATTGTGCATCCAGATGGAAAATCCGGGGTGATCTATAGAAAAGATGACCTTACAGCTGTGGCAGCAACGGACAAAGAGGGAAATGCAGCATTTCTGGCATATACAGAAGCTCCCCATACTGTGTTAAATACAGATGGGACCATTAAAGCACCAGAAGATTCTTTAAGAACAGAGAACCTATATAACGGAAGCTCCATTACCTCTTCTGAATGTGGCTTTGGAAGTTATGTCTATCCGGACAGAGAAACTGAAAACGGGAATTCCTGGATCGGAAGACCTTTGCTTATGGGAAGTTATTATATCCGGGAATTAAGCCGGTCAGAAGGTTATGAGCTGTCAGTTACAGGAAAGAACCTGACGGAATCTAACCGGATGGCAGATCAGGAAAATGTAGTCCGAAAAGCAGGACAGGTGCGTATTTTACAGGGGCTTTCAGATCATAACAGTATGGAGGCAGATGGTTCCTGGAATGATTTTACTATAGAATCCTATGGAACGGAAAACGGATATGAGATCACAGTTTCCGGTTATCCGGAGCATACAGCTTTTTATAAACTGAAGCCTGCAGAAAAAACAGAAACTTTAAAGCAGATCACAAAAATGGAAAAAATACCCAAAACTGATGTATGGGGGAATCCTGTGTACAAAAGGGCTGTAGGAGGAGAACTGAAAAAAGACAAAGAAGGCAATCTGATCTTAAAGGCAGATCCTGCAGAAGAAGAGAAAACTCCTGCTTCTGAAACTGTGTCTTATCATTTTCGCACAGCTCCTTACATAAAAGGAGAGGCAGAACCAGATGACCTGTCATTGTGGGATGCAGCGCTGGTTCCAGATTATCTGACAGAACAGGTTATGGGAATGCTTGGGCAGTTAGGGTACAGGCAGATAACAGAAGATGGAGCACCATGGGCTTACATCCAGATAGATCCCATAAACGGGGAAGCCGCAGGGCAGATCCTTGACTGGTATACAGAACATGGTTTTTATGACATGGCAGATATAGAAGAGATCATAGAAGCAGATGGAAGCTGGTATGCAAAACTGCTTTATGATCATTCAGACCAGATTGCAGCAGGAACGGGGATTTATGACCCTGCAGAAGGTCAGCTTTACATAAAAAAAGAAAGACAGAACGGGCATTACTGGGTCAGTATTTCTAAGGATAAATTCCGTTTGGGAAGCCATACTGCTTTTGTAAAAGAAAAACGGGAATATGTGGAAACGGATGACATGGAGACAATGGCCTTACAGGATGAACTTATAAGTCTGGAAGATAAGATCTCTGTGATCTGGGAACCTGTATATGAACGATATGAAAAAGACGAGATATTATTGGATCCTGATGGAAATCCTGTTGCAGAAATGGAACAGGTCCCTGTTTTTGAAGAGCGGGAAATAAGCTATGTTACAACAGAAAAAGAACTGTTGTCAGCTGTATGGGATCCGGAGAAAAAAGAACACAGGATCCAGGTGGAAAATAAAACAGACTGGTCAGGAAAAACAGAGGCAGTAGAAGAAAATTTCCGTGCAGAAACAAGGGAAAAGACCATTATGGTATCCGGGATGGAAGTTCCCTATAATCAGTATCTTACATCTGCGGGAGCTGCCGTGGATGTGAAAACACAGTGGAAGGACACAGACCCGGGCAGTTTTGTACAGTATATCCATCTGGCTTATCCGGGGCAGAATCAGACGATCCAGGATGGAGGAACAAAGAAAGAACCAGTACTTATGCTGGAACGTGTGATCCGTCAGACGGTGCGCATTACAAAGCATATTTCCCAGTCGTCCTATGAAAATGTTAATACATATGGTTCTGTTCATAATGATCCTCTCACCAGCTTTCTAGGATTATTTGGAAAAAATGGACAAACAGAAGGAAGAAAGATATTAAACCAGTTTTCATTCCGGATCTATTTAAAACGGGATCTGTTAAATGTTTATTCAGGTGATGATGGGCAAGCCAGGAGACTGCTGGAAGAAAAGCCGGATGGCAGTTTAAATTACAGGAAGTTTTTTGATGCAATGGATGGTGCAGAGCAGAAAAAAGGTGGTTTTTATCCAGATGAGGTCCTCCGGCAGTTTGCCCTGGATCATTATGATATAAAATCTTATAAAGAAGAGGTATTGAAAAACTGGCCCTATATGGACAGTGACCGGGCCTATGAACGGGCATTAAAACAGGCAAAAGAGGAAGCAGCAGTTTACCTGGATGGGTTTGCAGGCTTAAAAGAAAGTTTGTCCATAGAATGGGAGCGGGATGAAGACGGTGGTACAGATGGAAACAGAAAGACTTTGCAGTGCAACCGAAGAGATGGAAAAGAATGTTATTATGAATATTCCATTCCTCTGCCTTATGGGGAATATGTAATAGCAGAAGAGATACCATCGGATCTGCCTAAAGAACTGGCTAACCGTCATTATAAAACAGAAGAACCAAGGGAGATCTTTCTGCCTTTTGTGCCGCAGATCATAAAAGATGAAAATACAAAGGAAGAGATCGTTTTAGACGAGACAGGCAGTGCATATTTCCGTTATAACAGCAGTGACAGTCCAGATGAGCTGATCCGTAAATACAAGATCCGTTTTAATGAAGAGGACCGCAAGATACACACTGACAATATAGACGGCTCGTTTAAAATTTATCCCTATGGACTGGATAAAGATATAGATCCGGGAAATACTTTGGGAATAGTTTCACAAAGTGAAGATAAAGAAATCCTGGACAGTATTATTTATGATGGAAATGAAACGGAAAATGGACAGATACAGATCCGGCATCAGGTACCGGCCATGAAGGGAGAAAACAGGGCAATAGAAGGGAAATTTGCACCTATGTTAGTGCCATGGAGCATCCTTGCACCACAAGCAGACCGGATCAATCCGGATACGGGAAATGTGGAAACTTTAAAGCCAGGTGGTGAGGGAGCGGATTTTAATTATGCAGCTTTTAAACAGGAAGATTTTGAAAATACCTATTTCCATTCCAGGCTTCGTATTGAAAAAGTGGACAGTGAGACAGGGGAAAACATCATCCATGATGGAGCATTGTTTCGGATCTATGCAGCAAAAAGAGATGTGAAAAAAGCAGGTATAGGAAGTGTGACCGGAACAGGTCAGGCGTTATTTGGACCTGCTGTGGATCATGAAGGAAATAAGGTGTTGGATACAGATGGAAAAGAGATCCTTTATCCAAGAGTAGGAATGGACAATGAATCAGAAGCTGATCTGCCTGTACAGTTAGATGAAGATGGGATTCCGCTGTACGATGAAAGCCAGCGGATCAGCCAGGTGGATGAAACAGGCACAGAAAGAGGCATATTCCGTTCTTTTACCACACTGCGGGAAGTGATGGTGGATGGGAAACTGGAAAAGATCCCGGTGGGGTATATTGAAACGCCAAGGCCTTTAGGAGCAGGAGTATATGTCTTAGTAGAGGTGCAGGCACCGGACGGTTATGTAAAAAGCCGTCCTGTGGCTTTTGAGATCTATGGAGACAAAGTATCTTATTATCAGGAAAATATACACAGGGACGGGACCATGGATGGCTATGAGCGGAAAACAGCAGCAAAATATGAGTATGCTATCCCGGTCACCGGAGAGGGAAATAAGACCTCTTATGAAACAGTCAGCCAGATCCCTGTAAAAAATCATCCTTCAAAAATGAAAATCCGTAAAGTAGAGGACGGGGATTCCTGTGTTGGAAATGAAAATGGGCTGTTAGAAACAGATTTCCAGGGATTAAAAGAAGAAAGCGGAGGTCTGGAAGAAAAAATACTGGTAAATGATGCTGGTGATAAGCTGATCTATCAGGTGTCCGGAAGAAAGGAAAAGCTGGAAGAAAGAGGGGATGTGCGGGATATCCATTTTGATACAGAAAAAGGGACCTGGACAGGAAATGTTACGAAAAAAATGGATCAGTATTCAGAAGAGATTATTGAAGGAACAGAAAAAGAACTGAAAGCTATGGAAGGCGTTAAATTGTTATATGATCTTCAGGGCAGATTCACAGGAAAAGGAATCCGTTTTAAAGTGACTGTTTCCGGGGCTGATTTAGCACTATACCGGGGCCTTGTTGTGGAAAAAGAAGAAAATGGCGGTTATATCGGTGTAAAAGCAGAGAAAGAGAAAGGAAAAACCATAAAGATCACTGCAATGGAAACAGGAAGCAGGCGTAAGATCCTGAAAACAGGAAAAGACAATGGTCCTGCAGCCCTTTCAGTGTTGGAAGATAAAAAAGTAAAAAAAGAGCCGGAAAATCTGTATTTTTATGATCTGGACCGGTTGCGGGAAGAAAAACGTCTGGAGCCTGGGGATGATGAAACTGCATACAAGGTACTGGATGAACGTGGGAATTTTATCTGTTATGCAGACAGAGAGACAGGAATGGCTTTTGTATATGACGACTATGGCCGGCTCATAGCTTATGTGGCAGGTGTGGACGGGGAAAAACAGCTGGTATATTCTGTACAGGTCCATAAAAACGAAGCCGGGGAATCTATTTATACAGAAAAAAGTTCTGCAGATGATGAAAACGGACTTCCTGTATATGATAAATCTGGCCATCTGACTATGAAAGAAGAAAAATGGACCAGTGATGGAAGCACTAATTCTAAAGGAGAAAAAGAAGAAAGTGGAGGCCTTCATGAGATAGACAGACTTGCATTTGGCGCATATATCCTTCAGGAAGAACAGGTTCCTTTTAAGCAGGGATATGTGCAGGCACCTTATCAGGGGATCTTTTTTAAAGATACCATAGAACCCCAGGAATATTTTCATTCTAATGCCTTTACAAGAGCTGCCTTTGCTAAGATCGATGTCCGTACCCAAAAGGAGATAAGGGGTGCTGTAATGACTTTGTATGAGGCAAAGAGAGATGAAAAAGGGGAGCTGCTTAGGGATGAAGATGGTACCTATCTGCCGGGACAGGTGTATGCTTCATGGATCAGCGGTTATTCTTATGATGATGCAGGCAATCTGAAAACAGATGAAAATGGGGAATGGACCGAAACAGATGAACCACATTGGATCGACCATATTCCTGTAGGGGAATATGTGTTAGAGGAGACAGAATGTCCTTATGAACAGGGCTATGTACAGAAAAAGAGGGAGAATATTCAGATCCTGGAAACGGAGAATGTCCAGTCTTTTACAATGGAAGATGATTTTACTTCTGTTGAGATCCGCAAAGAGGATGGAAAAACAGGAGAACTTCTTTATGAAGACAGCCTGGCAAAGCTTACTTTATATCAGGTGCCGGAAAAGGAAAAAGATAAAACTTTGGAGTCTTTAATGAAAGAAGAAAATAAACTCCTTACGTTTGACCGGGCCGGTTTTATGGAATGGCAGGAAATCTGGGCTACCGGAAGAGAGGAAACAGATGCTGCCGGTTTAAATCCTATTACAAAATATGACTATCAGTGGAAGAAGGTTACGGGAACCAGAAAGGGACGTTACTGTTTTACAGAAAATGGAGCGGTCCGTTTTGAATATCTGCCGGTGGGAACTTATATATTAAAGGAAAGTGTTACACCTTCCGGCTATGCTACAGCAGAACCTGTTTTATTTGAAATTACAGATACCGGTCATTTAGAATTGATCCATCAGGTAGTGATGAAAGACGAGCCATTGCGCCTTAAGATAAGTAAAAATATCATTACAGGAGGAAAAGAGGTAGCAGGAGCCAGTATGGGGATCTATCCGGTGGATGAAAACGGGGAAGTCAGCAAAACACCCCTGGTGCTGCATATTCCAGAGGAAAATGGCTGTTACCGGGACGAAAAGGCAGTGTGGATCTCTGGTATGGATGGAGCTTATACACAGGAAGAAATGGAAAAGGGGGAGATACCCCATGGATTGGAACCTGGAGACCTTAAGCCTCATCAGATCGAATATATTCCTGCAGGTTCTTATATTTTAAAGGAAGAAACTACACCTTATGGATTTTTACAGTCTGTGGATATTCCATTTACCATAAAAGATACGAAAGAAATCCAGAAACTGGAAATGCAGGATGAAATACCACAGGGCAGACTGGAAGTGATCAAACATGACTCTGAAGATCAGGAAATGTTATTACAGGGAGCAGAGTTTGAGCTGTTTAATAAGACATTGGGCACATCCTGTGGAAAACAGGAAACAGACCAGCATGGAAAAGCAGGATTTTTAGCCCAGCCAATAGGATATATGGATAAAAATGGAAATTTCTGCCCTTATGATTATCTGGTAAGAGAGACAAAAGCAGCATCAGGATATATGCTTTCTGAAAAAATAATGGAATTCCAGTTTGAGTATAAGGATGAAAAGACACCTCTTATAAAACTTACTTATGATCCGATCAATGACAGCAACCGGGTGCAGATAAAAAAACTTCTTGGGGATACCCAGGAATATCTGGAAGGTGCTGTTTTGCAGCTGGAACGGGAAGATGAGGTTATAAAAGAAAATGCAAAGGGAGAGTTTAAAGCAGAAAAAGTCTGGATAGCAGCTAAAACGTGGACTACAGGCAAACAGTCTCATTTGCTTAAAGGCCTGCAATCTGGAAAATACCGTCTGGCGGAGATCAGCGCACCAAAAGGATATACAAAGTGGGATGAACCAGTCTATTTTACCATTACAGATGGAATGACAGAAATACCAGAAGTGATCCTTCGCAATTATGGAACCATTGTACAGGTGGAAAAACGGGATGATACATTAAAAACACTGCTTTCAGGAGCAAAGCTGGAACTGGTGCGAAAAGATACCATGGAAGTGATCTGCCGGTGGATATCAGAGGAGCAGAAGGGAAAGACTTTTTATGGACTGGAACCAGGAAACTATATTATCAGAGAACTGGAAGCACCGGCAGGATTTGAGAAGAAAGAAGAAATGGAGATCCGGATCCTGGATGATGTACAGGAGCCACAGGAATTTATTTTCTATAACAGCAGGATCCGTTCTTCAGGCGGAGGCGGAAATCATACTGTTCCAAAGAAATCTTATATTTCCTTTAAAAAGACAGATGAAGAGAAAAATCCACTTTCTGGTGCAGTATTTGCATTTTATAACCAGTCAGGTCAGGTAATGGAAATAGCTGAAAGCGGTGAAAATGGTTATTTCAAGATCAAAACCCCGCCAGATGGAACCTATGTTTTCAGGGAGATCACAGCGCCAGAAGGTTATGAGATCAGTCCGGAAGTGTATCATTTTACCATTGAAAACAGAAAACTTGTAAAAGGAATATTTGAGATCAAAAACGAAAAGATACAGGAGAAGAAACAAGGACGGA
>OMCD01001009.1_pt1 | contig 18393 bp, 13 predicted proteins | sample 1674171 | NCBI WGS metagenome assembly OMCD01 (sample SAMEA103958149, study PRJEB25191) | human gut metagenome | biome: human-associated habitat [ENVO:00009003]; feature: intestine environment [ENVO:2100002]; material: feces | place: Germany | collected 2013/2015
CTATTATACATAAATAATATTAAAATATTGATTTTTTTTATATTATGAAAAAAATGGGACAGTTAAGCTTGTAACTGTTCCCATTTTTCCATGATTTCCATTAAATCCATTTCCTTTTCTTCAATAGAATCCGTAATTTCATTATATTTTTTATAATTATTCATGACTTCTTCACTTGTGAGTTCTTCTTTTAAAGAATTGATTTCTTTTTCTAAAGAATCAATGGTTCTTTCAAGTTTTTTAATTTCATTCTTTGTTTTTTTATCAATGATCTGTCTTTGTTTAGCTTCGGTAACCACTTTTTGTGTTGTTTCAACAACAGGCGTTTTTTGACTTAAATAATCATCATAATTACCATTATAAGAAAGACATTGATCTTTTTGTACTTCAATTACACGAGTCGCAATTTTATTAATAAAATAACGATCATGACTAATAAATAAAATTGTTCCTTCAAAACTTCTTAAAGCTTCTTCTAAAACTTCTTTGGAAGAAATATCTAAGTGGTTGGTTGGTTCATCGAGAATTAAGAAGTTGGCTTGTTTTAATAAAACTTCGGTTAAAACAACACGTCCTCTTTCTCCACCTGAAAGCATTGCGATATCTTTAAAGACATCATCACCTCTAAAGTTAAACATGGCTAGAGTACTTCTGATTTCTTGATTGGTCATACGTGGATAACAATCACTGATTTCATCAAAAATCGTTTTATTATAATTTAAAGATTCATGTTCTTGATCGTAATACGCCATTTCTACGTGACTACCAAAACGAATTTTACCGTGTTCAATTGGTAATTGACCCACAAGAGCTTTAAATAAAGTGGTTTTACCAACACCATTTTCACCAACAATCGCAACGCGTTCTCCTTTTTTGATATCAAGATTACAGTGTTCAAAAACAATTTGATCATAACGCATTGATAAATCAGTGACTTTTAAAACATCATAACCTGATTCAATAGCTGGTGTAAATTGAACAGTGATGGCACTTGGTAAATTTTCTGGTCGATCAATACGTTCAATCTTTGCAAGTTGTTTTTCTTTAGATTCAGCACGTTTAATACTTTTTTCACGATTAAATGATTTTAAAGTATCAATACTTTCTTGTATCTTTTTAATTTCTTTTTGTTGATTGATATAGTGTTTTAAATCAATTGCACGTTGTGTTCTTTTTTGAATAGAGTATTCTTCATAACGACAATTATAACTATGACTTTTTCCATTTTCTATTTCAATGATCTTATTAGAAACAACATCAATAAAATAACGATCATGGCTGACCACAATTAAAGCATTTTTATATCCTTTTAAATAGTTTTCTAAAAAGGAAATTGCTTGACTATCTAAATGGTTGGTTGGTTCATCTAAAACAAGAAGTTTAGGTTCTTCTAATAAAAGTTTCGCAAGACAAAGTCTTGTTTTTTGACCACCAGATAATTCATGAACATATTTTTGAAAATCTTCTTCAATAAAGCCCATTCCTTTTAAAACACCCACAATACGACTTGGATAACTAAATCCATCTTTTTCATTAAACCTTTGTGTTAAAGAATCATATTCGTTCATGACTTGTTCACTATGATCATAAGACATCATACTTTCTAATTCACGCATACGATTTTCTATTTTAATAAGTGGATCAAAGACTTCTAAAGCGCATTCATAAATGGTTTTATTCATATCTAAATCATGATGTTGTTTTAAATAACCTACATTTAAATCACGACTTTTAAATAAATCACCACTATCATAACTTTCTTCACCAATTAAGATATTTAAGATAGTTGTTTTACCAGCACCATTGACGCCAATAATCGCAATTTTATCATGATCATCTACTTTAAAACTAACATCTTTTAATAAATCAATTCCTTGAAATGATTTTTTTATATTTGAACATTCTATAAGCATTTTTCATCACCTCGACTATTCTATCAATAAAATAAGTTGTTTACAAATATTCTTTATATAATTCTTGATAAGCAGGATCTACTTCTAATAAAGCATTCATGCTTAAATAAAAAGATTCATCGAAGCATTTTTCTCCTTTTTTAATACACCATAAAGCTTCATGACCAGTAAAGGTATGAGCAAGTGCTTGATATAAGATTTCTGGATTGGATAAATTGTGAATTTCTTTTTGTTCTTGGGCTTTTTTAATAATGATGATACAAAGCTTTGTAAGATTATCACGCATATCAAAACTATGACGATTTTCTTTTAAATTTGCAATGAACATTTGACTAAATAAATCATAACCATATTTTTTCGTATCTTTAATCAATGTTGAAAAGACAATCAATAATTGTTGATAGTGACTATCACTATCAACAAGTTTATATGTATCTTTAACAAGATGATCAATGGTTGAATCATAAAGATCTAAAATAAGGTCTTCTTTATTATTAACGTATTTATAGAGAGTTGGTTTTGTGATGTGTAATTCATTACAAATATCTTGAATAGTGACATTATTATATCCTTTGTCTAAAAACAGTTGTACAGCTGTTTGTGATATTTCTTCTCTTGTTATTTTCATAAAATTCTCCTTAGAAATAATATACCATAGATTTAATGTAAAGAGTTTGTTAAAAAATTCACTTTATTTTATGAAAGCGTTGACATTTAATTTTACGGTTATATAATTTACTTGAGTTAAATAAACATTTACTTTGGTATGAGGAGGAAAAAGAAAATGGCTAAGAGTTTATTTGATAAGACATACATAGGTAAAATGAAATTAAAAAACAGAATTTTCATGTCACCTATGGGAACAACTGGAGAAGCTGATGGAGCTTATTGTAATGAAGGTATTGATTATTTTGAAGAAAGAGCAAAAGGTGGTGCTGGTTTAATTATTACAGGTGCTAACGTTGTTTCTACAAAATATGAACCAAGACCATGTACAGAACTTTCTGATTTCCATCATGTAGAAAGATTAAACATGTTAATTGAAAGATGTCATGCTTATGGTGCAAAAGTATGTGTGCAATTATCACCAGGTTTAGGACGTCAACAATTTACCGATCCTTTTACACCACCTTATAGTGCAGGTAGTGTTGGAGCATTTTGGTTCCTTGACTTAATTTGTAAACCTTTTTCAAAAGAAGATATTCATTATTTAGTGGAAAAAGTTGGGTATAGTGCTTCACTTGCTGTAAATGCTGGGGCAGACTGTGTGGAATTACATGCTTATGGAGGATATTTATTAGATCAATTCCATTCTGTTCAATGGAATAATAGAACAGATGAATATGGTGGATCACTTGAAAATCGTATGCGTTTTACTTTGGAATGTATTGAAGCAATTAAAAAGAACGTTCCAGATACTATGCCAGTGCTTGTTAAATTTACACCACATCAAAGAGTAGAAGGTTTTAGAACCATTGATGAAGGTATTGAAATGGCTAAAATCTTAGAAAAAGCTGGTGTTGATGCTTTACATGTTGATACAGGATGTTATGAAGAATGGTTCCAAGCTATCACTACTGTTTATAGTAAAGAAGGATATAAACTTGATGTTCAAAAAGCAATCAAAGATGTTGTAAGTGTTCCAGTATTAGGTGATGGTAACTTAAAAGATCCTGAAGTGGCTAAAAAAGCTGTTGAAGATGGTATTTTAGATTATGTAGGACTTGCTCATCAAATGTTAGCTGATCCATATTGGCCTAAAAAAGTCAAAGCACATCATGAAGAAGATATCGCTCCGTGTGTTGGATGTAATGAATGTTTACTTGCTGGATTTAGTGGAAAACACTACTATTGTGCAGTGAACCCATTATGTTATGCAGAAAAAGCTTATGCTTTACCACTTCCAAATGGTCAAAAACGTAACGTATTAGTTATTGGTGGAGGTCCAGCTGGTATGATGGCTGCCATTACTGCAAAACGTCGTGGTTTTGATGTGGATTTATATGAAAAAGAAGATAAATTAGGGGGAACACTTTGGCCTGCAGGTGGTCCAGATTTTAAAGCAGATGTTTTAAAATTAATTAAATACTTAGAAACACAATGTCAAAAATTAGGAGTCAATGTTCATTTAAATACAGCAATTACTAAAGATAATCTTGAAGGAGACTATGATAAAGTTATCTTAGCTGCTGGTTCAACTCCTGCTATGCCACCAATTCCAGGTATTGATACAACAATTCTTGCTAGTGATTATTTAACACATCAAGCAACAGTTGGTAAAAAAGTTGTTGTTATTGGTGCTGGTCTTGCTGGTACAGAAGCTGCTTGTGATATTGCTGGAAAAGATGGAGATGTGACATTAGTAGAAATGTGTCCAGACATCTTATTTACAGCGAACCATTGTTTAAATAATGATCAACATTTAAGAAAAATGGTTAAAGATCGTGGTGTTAAAGTTGAAGCAAACGCTAAAGTAACAAATATTACACCAACAAGTGTTACATTTGAAAGAGATGGACAAGCAATGATGCTTGAATGTGATACTGTTTTAAATGCTGTTGGATTTAGACCTAATAATCAATTAGAAGATTTATTAGATGAAAAATATAATGAAGTTGCTGTTATTGGAGATGCTGTTGCACCAAGAAAAATCTTAACAGCAATTCATGAAGGATATCATGCAATTCGTGTGATGGAATAGGAGATAATAAAGATGATTAGTTTTGATTTAACAGGAAAAGTAGCGGTTGTTACAGGAGCTTCAAGTGGACTTGGACAACAATTTGCAAGAGCATTAAGTGAACAAGGATGCGATGTCGCTATCCTTGCACGTAGAAAAGAAAGATTAGAAGAATTTTCTAAAGAATTAAAACAAAATGGACATGATTGTTTACCTGTTTCATGTGATGTTACAGATGAAGCAAGTATTAAAGAAGCAGTCAAAGCTGTTGTTGATCATTTTGGAAAAATTGATATTCTTGTAAATAATGCAGGTGTTGTGGAATACTCTAGTGGTCTTCATGATCATACAACAGCACAATGGGATAAAGTTTTAGATACTGATTTAAAAGGTGTCTTCCTTATGGCAAGAGAAGTTTCAACAATTATGATGAAACAAAAATATGGAAGAATTATTAATATTTCATCGGTTGGTGGTATTCAAGCTGGACCTGCTCAAGTAAGTTATTTTGCGGCTAAAGGCGGGGTTGTCAATCTTACAAAAGCCATGGCTGGAGATTTAGCTCCTTATGGTATTCTTGTTAATGCCATTGCACCAGGCGTCTATGATACAGAAATGACACATGATGCTTTAGATGCACCAGGTTCACTTGTTTTAAAAAACAGAGTAGCCCTTAAGAGATTTGGTCGTGAAGGTGAAATGAACGGAGCACTTATTTACTTTGCAAGTGATGCTTGTACTTATACAACAGGACAATTACTTGTTATTGATGGTGGAATGACAAGCATGCTTTAAAATAAAAAACAATATCCATATGGTGTGGATATTGTTTTTTTGCATAAACAAGAACATTTTTTTGCAAAAAAACATAAAAAAGTATGATAATAAGGTATGAAATTAGATAATTATTCTTAATTGTATACAAAAATGCAACATTCTGTTGAAATCAAGAAAGCCCTTTGATATAATACAAAGGTACTTTATAATACAAAGGTACTTTAAGAAAGTTTAAGTAGGGAATTGTTAAAACTAGGAGGAAAGGGAAATGAACTTATTAAAGAAATCTTTATCTGTTCTTGCTGTTGCTGCAATGGCTGTATCCTTAGCTGGATGTGGTGGTTCAAGTAGCTCAAGCAAAAGTACAGAAAGTGGCGAAAAAGTATTTCGCTTTGGTCAATCTAATCCAAAAGTTGGTTTAGATATGCAAACTAACACAAACTCAGGGGCTTCTTCTGTTGCTGACAACGTATTAGAAGGATTATATCGTTGGAATGATGACAACAAAGAAGAATGTGTTCTTGCTAAAGATATGCCAGAAGTATCTGATGATGGATTAACTTATACAATTACACTTAAAAAAGGTGTTAAATTCTCAGATGGTTCTGATTTAACTACTGAAGATGTTAAATATACATTCGAAAGAATGTTTACACCAGCAACAGGATGTACAAATACATATATGTACAACATGATTACTGGTGCTCAAGATATGTTAGATGGTAAAGCTACTGAATTAAGTGGTTTTGAAACAGTTGATGATTACACTTTTAAATTACATATTGATTACAAATTTGCACCATTTGTTGCTAACTTAGGTATGGACTATGCTTCAATTTATCCTTCTGATGCATGTGCTGCTGCTGGTGAAAACTGGGGTAAAGGAACTAACTTAATTGGTACTGGTCCTTATGTAATTAAAGAAAATGATGAACAAACTAAAGTTGTAATGGTTCCAAATAAAAACTATCATGGTAAAAAAGTTAACTTAGATCGTTTAGAAATTGTTTATATTGATGATGTAAGTACAAAAATGATGGAATATGAACAAGGTAACATTGATATGTGTGACTTATCTACTTCATTATTAGATCAATATAAAGATAGTGATTTAAAAGATGAAATTACTCAAGTAACTCCATTAGGTACATATTTCTTATCAATTAAAGATACTGATCCAGTATTAAGCAATAAAGCTGTAAGAGAAGCAATCTCATTAGCTATTAACCGTAAAGAATTATGTAACACAGTATTAAATGGTGCTGCCCAACCAGCTTCATCATTCTTAAACCCAGGTGTTCCTGGTCATGATGACAAATTAAAAGCTTATGAACATAACGTTACAAAAGCTAAAAAAGTTTTAGCTGATGCAGGTATTTCAAACCCTACATTTACTTGCAAAGTTAGACAAAACGAAGAAAAAATTGCAACTGCATTACAAGCTTACTTAAAAGAAGCTGGAATTACTATGAACGTAGAAACAATTGATGCAGGTATCTGGTCTTCAGCAAGAGCTGCTGGTGAATTACAAGCAACAATCGTTGGATGGTTCCCATTATATGCAGATGCTGATAACCAAATGTATACTTATTACTATTCAGAAAATGCTGTAGGTAAAGGTGTATTCTACAACAATCCTGAATTCGATTCATTAATGAAAGAAGCTAGAGAATCAACTGATTCTGATAAACGTGTTGAATTATACAAAAAAGCAGATTATATCTTATCTCGTGAAGATTATGGAACAATTCCTTTATATTACGGTAAGTTACAATTTGTTGCTAAACCATATGTAAAAAATGCTAAATTAGGAAACTTAATTTATCATTTATATAACATCGATATTGATTTATCTAAAAAATAGTAAATGAAATTTAATAAGTGTTAATCATATATGGAATGCAGCGATGCATTCCATATATTTATTGTAGGAAGAAGGAGGAAAAATATGGCGAAGTATTTACTAAAACGTGTATTACAAGCTATTGGTGTCGTTTTTTGTATTTCGTTAATTACATTCTTTGTGTTAAATATTGTGCCTGGTAACCCTGTTGAAATCATGTTGGGTGAATTCGCAGATCAAGCAACCATTGCACGTGTAACACATGAAATGGGATTGGACCAACCAATTTATATTCAATACTTTAGTTGGTTAGGAAATATGTTACAAGGTAACTTTGGAACATCATATTTTCAAAATAAACCAGTATTAGATATTTTAACAAGTTCATTTTTAGTAACAGCTAAACTTGCTGGGATTGCTTATGTATTAGCAGTTGTTTTAGGTGTTGTTGTAGGTGTTGTAGCTGCTGTTAATCGTGGTAAATGGATTGATTCAGCTTTAATGACAATTTCTGTATTTGGTATTTCAGCTCCAGCATTTTGGATTGCTATTATCTTACAAATTGTTATTTGTTTGAAATTTAATTTATTGCCACTATCAGGTATTGATAGCTTTAAATCATTTATCTTACCTGGTATTGCCTTAGGAACAAGATATGCAGCAAGTATTGCGCGTATTACAAGAACAAGTATGTTAGATGTTTTATCACAAGATTACATCCGTACTGCTCAAGCTAAGGGGTTAAAAGGTTGGGTTGTTACAATCAAACATGCTTTACGTAATGCATTAATTCCAATTATTACTATTGCTGGATCTGATTTAGGAAACATCTTAACAGGTTCTGTTTTAGTAGAATCAGTTTTCTCAATTCCTGGAATTGGAAAAATGTTAGTAGATAGTATTAATACACGTGATTTACCAATCGTCCAAGGTGGCGTTATGTATATCGCTGTTATTTGTGTCGTTATGTATTTAGTTGTTGATTTACTTTATACAGTAGTAGATCCAAGAATTCGTTTAGGAAAGGAGTCATCATAGAATGTTTAAAAAGAAAAAAGATCAAACATATCAAAGTTATTGGTCAATCAGTTGGAACATTTTTAAGAAAAATAAAGTGGCTATGGCATGTTTATTTATCGTTATTTTATTATGCTTAATTGCTTTATTTGCACCATTGATTGCTCCTTATGATCCAGATAAACAAGTTCTTGCTGATCGTTTAATGAAACCATGTGCTGCACATTGGTTTGGGACAGATGATTTAGGAAGAGATATCTTCTCAAGAATTATTTATGGATGTCGTATTTCATTAAGTGTTGGTATTGTTTCACAAATTATTGCGACAGTTATTGGTTATACAATGGGTGTTTGTGCTGGATACTTTGGTGGAAAAGTAGATGCTGTCATTTCATTTTTAATCCAAGTATTTTCATCATTCCCATTCTTATTATTTGCCATGGCTATCATGTTCGTTTTAGGACCAGGTTTAATTAACCTTTACTTAGCGTTGGGTCTTTTAGGTTGGTCTTCGACTGCCAGACTTATTCGTGGGGATGTTATGCGTCTTAAAAAGATGGAATACATCGATGCATGTAAAGTCAGCGGTGGAAATAGTTTTAGAATTATTATGAAACATTTATTACCTAACTGTTTATCAACATTAATCGTTACTGTAACATTAGGTATTCCAAATGCAATTATGTCAGAAGCATCATTAAGCTTCTTAGGTTTAGGTGTTAAAGCACCAATGTCAAGCTGGGGTTCAATGATTAGTTTTTCACAACCATATATTCGTAGTGCAACATACTATTCAGTTATTCCAGGTTTAGCTATTATTATTACAGTATTAGCGTTCAATATGTTAGGTGATGGATTAAGAGATGCGCTTGATCCAAAATTAAGATCGTAAAAAGGGGAAAAGATATGAGTGAAAATAAAGAATTATTAGAAGTCAAAGATCTTGGTATTACCTTCTTTACAGATCGTGGAGCGCTTCCTGCTGTACAAGAAGTAAGTTTTAGTATCAAACCAGGAGAAACTTTAGGAGTAGTTGGAGAATCTGGTTGTGGTAAAAGTATGACTGCTTTATCATTAATGCAATTAATCCCTTCTCCTCCAGGAAAGATTACTGCTGGTGAAATTATGTATAAAGGAGAAGATTTATTAAAGAAATCTCCTAAAGAAATGAGAGATATTCGTGGTAAAGAAATCTCAATGATTTTCCAAGAACCAATGACATCTTTAAATCCAGTTGTTACTGTTGGAAAACAAATTATGGAAGCTGTTTTAACTCATGAAAAAATGAGTAAACAAGAAGCTAAAGAACGTGCTTTAGAAATGATTAGACTTGTAGGTATTCCAATGCCTGAAAAAGTATTTGCTTCTTGTCCTCATCAATTATCTGGTGGGATGAGACAAAGAATCATGATTGCAATGGCACTTTCTTGTAATCCATCATTATTGATTTGTGATGAACCTACAACAGCATTAGATGTGACTATTCAAGCACAAATCTTAAAATTAATTAATAAAATGAAAAAAGAATTAAATACAGCCGTATTATTAATTACACATGATATGGGTGTTATTTCAGAAATGGCAGATAACGTAATCGTTATGTATGCAGGTAAGATCGTAGAATATACAAATGTAGAAGATTTATTTAAAAATCCTTTACATCCTTATACAATCGGTTTAAGAAGATCAATTCCTGATATTGATAGCGATGATCAAGAAGAATTGGAAGTTATTCCTGGTTCTGTACCAATGCTTTATGAACTTCCAAAAGGATGTTTCTTCGCACCACGTTGTAAACATGCTAAAGAAATCTGTCATCAAGAATGTCCAGCAATGATGGAACATGGTGAAAACCATTTAGTACGTTGTTGGAAATATCATGAAAGATGGAATAAGGAGGATGTAGAAAATGGAAAATAATCAAGACGTTTTATTAAAAGTAGAACATTTAAAGAAATATTATTCTATTAAATCATCTTCTTTAAGAGGTAAAAAAAGCGTTGTTAAAGCGGTAGATGATATTAGCTTTGATGTTAAAGTAGGAGAAACTTTTGGGATTGTTGGTGAATCAGGATGTGGTAAATCAACAATGGGTAAAAGTGTGATCCGTTTAATTGAACCAACTGAAGGAAAAGTTATCTTAGATGGTCAAGATTTTACAAGCTTAAAAGGTAAAGAATTACAAGAAGCTCGTGATAAAATCAAATTGATTTTCCAAGATCCTTATGCTTCTTTAAATCCACGTATGACAGTTAAAGATATTATTGCTGAACCAATCGATATCGCTCAATGTTATAAAACAAAAGAAGAACGTGATGCACGTATTGTGGAAGTTATGAAACAAGTTGGTTTAAACTTAGATTACATGTATCGTTATCCTCATGAATTCTCAGGAGGACAAAGACAACGTATTGGGATTGCCCGTGCAATTGCTTTACAACCAAAATTGATTATTTGTGACGAACCTGTTTCAGCGTTAGATGTTTCGATTCAAGCAAAAATCATCAACTTATTAAATGAGTTACAAGAAAAAATGGGTATTGCTTATATCTTCATTTCCCATGACTTAAGTGTTGTAAAACATATTGCTGATAGAGTAGGAGTTATGTATTTAGGAAATATGATGGAAATGGCTGATACTGAATCACTTTATGCCAAACCATTACATCCTTATACACAAGCATTATTCTCAGCAATTCCAAGAATTGGAAAAGAAAGAATTGAAGATAAACAAATCTTAGGTGGCGATGTGCCAAGTCCAGCCAACCCACCAAAAGGATGTCGTTTCTGTACAAGATGTCCGAAAGCAATGGATATTTGTAAAACAGATAGACCCGATTTTAAAGAAGTAGAACCAGGTCATTTCTGCGCATGTCATTTATATGATAAAAAGTAAAAGAGGTATTATAAAATGGAAATGAATATTGACAAAAAAGAATTAGTTGAATTATGTGAAGAATTTATTAATGTACCAAGTCCAGTAAGTTATTACGAAGAAGTTGGGGCTTTATTAGAAAAAAAAGCAGCTGAATTTGGTTATGAAGTGACTTATGATCGTAAAAGAACAGCTTACATTACTTTAGAAGGTGAAGATAATTCTAAAACAGTATGTATGGGTGCTCACTTAGATACAATTGGTTTAATTGTTCGTCATATTGATGATAATGGTCATTTAATTGTAAGACAATTAGGTGGAGTTAACTATCATAGTATGGAAGGTGAAGGTGTTACTCTTATTACAAGAGATGGACGTAAATATAGAGGTATGGTTATTTGTAAATCTCACTCAGTTCATGTATTTGAAGATGCAAGAACTATGCCAAGAGATGAAGACCATATGGAAGTTATCTTACATGAAGATGTTCATTCTAAAGAAGAAGTTATGGCTTTAGGTATTGATCATGGTGATGTGATTTCAGTAGATCCTCATTTTGAATATACACCATCAGGATATGTTGTATCACGTTATATTGATGATAAAGCTGCAGTTGCTGCTTTAATCGAAGTAATGGCTTACTTCAAAAGAAATAATTTAAAACCAAAATATCGTACATTATTAGCTTTCCCAATTTATGAAGAAATTGGACATGGTGGAGCTTATGTACCAGAAGAAGTAGAAGAATATGTGGCTTTAGATATCGGATTAATTGGTCCTGATTATCATGCAGATGAAAAAACGGTAAGTATCTGTGCTAAAGATAACTATTCACCATATGATAGAGAACTTACTACAAGAATTATCAACCAAGCTAAACAAACAAACTTAAATTATTGTGTTGATGTATTCTTCCATTATGGAACAGATGCTAATGCTGCAATTCGTGCAGGTAATAATGTTTATGCTGCAGCATTTGGTATGGCTGTTATCAATTCACATGGTAAAGAACGTTGTCATATTGATTCAATCGTAGATACAACAAAACTTGCGATTGCATATGCCTTAGATTTATAAAAGAAAAAGCGGAGCTTTTGCTCCCTTTTTAAATGATTAATTACTGTATACAATATACAATATTCATGAAATATACGTAAAAAAATCCCTTTAATTGCATAGAATGTATTTACAATAATACATACGGAATGTATAATTGTATACAATCGTAATAAGGGGGACGTAGAATAATGAATTTAGCGTATAAGATTTTAAGTTCTAAACTTAAAAGTGGTGAATTAGTAGCTGGTCAACAAATAGGGATTCAAATTGATCAAACATTAACTCAAGATTCAACAGGGACAATGGCTTATTTACAATTAGAGGCAATGGGAATTGAACATGTGGCTGTCGAAAAGGCAGTTGCTTATATTGATCATAATATGTTACAAACAGGATTTGAAAACATGGATGATCATGAATTTATTCGTAGTGTAGCTAAAAAACATGGAATTACTTTTTCTAAACCAGGAAATGGTGTTTGCCACCAATTGCAATTAGAAAACTTTGCAAAACCTGGTAAAACATTAGTAGGATCAGATTCACATACACCAACATGTGGTGCCATGGGAATGATTGCTATTGGGGCAGGAGGATTAGATGTTGCTGTAGCAATGGCAACAGGTACATATTATTTACAATGTCCAAGTGTTGTTAAAGTAAATTTAGTGGGTAAAAAAGCAAAATGGGCTTCGGCTAAAGATGTTATTTTATATATTTTACAACAATTATCTGTCAAAGGTGGAGTTAATAAGATTATTGAATACACTGGAGAAGGTTTAAAAGAATTATCATTAACAGATCGTGCAACTATTTGTAATATGGGGGCTGAATTAGGGGCAACGACTTCTGTTTTTCCAACAGATGAAATTACTAAAGAATACTTAATTCAACAAGGAAGAGAAGAAGATTATGTTGAATTAAAAGCAGATGAAGATGCTACATATGATGAAGAAATCACAGTTGATTTATCAAAATTAGTACCATTAACTGCTAAACCACATAGTCCAGATGCAGTTGTACCAGTAAGTGAATTAAGAGGAATGAAAATCAATCAAGTAGTGATTGGTTCATGTACAAACTCATCACTTCCAGATATGTTAAAAGCAGCTAAAATTTTAAAAGGAAGAAGAGTTGCAACACATGTATCACTTGTTATTGCTCCAGGTTCTTCTAGTATTCTAGCAATGCTTTCTAAATGTGGAGCTTTAGCAGACATGATTGCTTCTGGTGCCAGAATTCTTGAATGTGGTTGTGGACCATGCATTGGTATGGGGCAAGCACCTCTTTCTAAAGGTGTTTCACTTAGAACTATCAACCGTAACTTTAAAGGACGTTCAGGAACAAATGACGCCAGTGTTTATCTAGTATCTCCTGAAGTTGCTGCTTTAAGTGCAATTAAAGGTTATTTAACAGATGAATTTGAAGATGATATGTATTTAGATGATATTGAAAATACACCATTTGTGAAGAATAAGAATTTCTTTATTGATGAATATGATCCTCAAAATGAAGTTTATATGGGACCAAATATTAAACCAGTTCCTCGTGGAGATAAATTACCAGATACATTTAAAGGTAAAGTATGTTTAAAAGTAGGAGATAATATTTCTACAGACCATATTGTGCCATCTGATTCTAAATTGCTTCCATATAGAAGTAATGTTCCATATCTTGCTAAATTCTCTTTCTGTAAAGTAGATGATCAATTCTATAACAGATGTATTGAAAATGGTGGAGGATTTATTGTTGGTGGAGATAACTATGGTCAAGGTTCTTCACGTGAACATGCAGCCCTTGTTCCTAATTATTTAAAGATCAAAGCAATTTTTGCTATTTCATTTGCAAGAATTCATCGTTCAAACTTAATTAATAATGGTATTTTACCACTTGTTATTGATCAAAAAGATTACGATTTCTTTAATGATCAAGATGAATATGAATTAATTAATTTATTAGATAGTGTTGAAAACAATAAAGATATTACTGTTATCAATAAAACAAATAATCAAACAATTACCGCAAAATTAAAATTATCACCAAGAGAAAAAACAATGATTCAATATGGTGGTCTATTAAATGCAATTAAAGAATTAGGAGGTGACTTTTAATGAAAGCAGTATTAATTCCAGGTGATGGAATCGGAAAAGAAATTTCACAAAGTGTTGTTGACATTACAAAAGCCATGAATTTAGATATTGAATGGGTAGAATATCAAGCAGGTGCAGAATATGCCGCTAAAACAAAAGAAGTCTTTGAACCAGGACTTGTAGATGCTATTAAAGAATATAAATGGGCATTAAAAGGTCCAACAGCAACACCTATTGGGACTGGTTTTAGAAGTGTCAATGTTGCTTTAAGACAAAAATTTGCAACTTATGCCAATGTAAGACCAATTCGTTCTTTTAAAGGAATTGATTCTAAATATGAAAATATTGATTTAGTCATGATTCGTGAAAATACGGAAGATCTTTATAAAGGAATTGAATATATGGTGGGTGATGATGTTGCTCATGGTATTAAATTAATTACTAGAGAAGCAAGTGAAAAAATTTGTCGTTATGCTTTTGAATATGCTAAGGCAAATGGTAGAAAAAAAGTCACAGCCATTCATAAAGCAAATATTATGAAATTTACAGATGGATTATTCTTAGAATGTTTTAGAAATGTAGGTAAAGATTATCCAGAAATCGAAAAACAAGAAGTTATCATAGATAATATGTGTATGCAACTTGTTTTAAGACCAGAAACATTTGATGTTTTAGTGGCTCCTAATTTATATGGAGATATTGTTTCTGATTTATGTGCAGGTTTAGTAGGTGGTTTAGGATTTGCTCCTAGTGGAAATATTGGAGATGAATACCGTATTTATGAAGCTGTTCATGGTAGTGCTCCTGATATTGCAGGACAAGGCATTGCCAATCCAAGTGCTCTTCTTTTAGCGTTTGCTTTAATGTTAGAAGCCTTAGGACAAAATGATCAAGCAAATAGACTACGTGATGCACTTTCAAAAGTCGTAGAAGAGGGAAAAATTGTAACGCGTGATATTGGTGGACATGCTTCTACAAAGGAATTCACGCAAGCAATTATAGATAGGTTATAGTATGAAAAAAAATATTTTAGAAAATGCAGGACATGGTTCCTTAGGACATCGTATCTTTTGTATTTTAAGAGATAAGATTTTAAATGAAGAATATGAAAAAGGACAAAAATTAAATGAAGTTGTTCTTTCTAAAGAACTAAATATTTCTAGAACACCTATTAGAGAAGCTTTAAAACAATTAGAGTTAGAAGGATTAGTTAAAAGTATTCCTAATAAAGGAGTTTATGTATTAGGTTTTTCATCAAGAGATATTGATGATATGTTAGAAATTCGTGTTGTTTTAGAAAGTTTATCTGTACAACTTGCTATTGATCGTATTACTCAAGAAGAATTAGATAGAATTAAAGAAATCTATGATTTATTAGAATTCTATGCTGAAAAAAATGATCAAGAAAGATTTACAGAAGTAAACATTGATTTCCATGAAGCTATTTATAGAGCAACTCATTCACAATATTTTGAACAATTATTGTCAGATATTAACTATTATATTCATGTTACTTCCAGACATTCAATTAAACAACCAAATCGTTTAATTGAAGCAGCACAAGAACATAAAGAAATTTATGAAGCGATTGTAAAGAAAGATAAAGCACTTGCAAAAGCAAATGTAGAAAAACATATTAGAAAAACACAATCATTGGTAAGAAATTACTATGATGATAAAGATGAAGCACAAGATTAATTCTTGTGTTTTTGTTTATATAAACTTGATTTAACATTTTATTTTCATTAATATTAAAAAAAGGGGATGAAATTATGAAAGCTGAAGAAAAAATAAATTACATAAAAGTAATTATGTTGATGGCTATTTTTACATTCATCTTTTTGGGGATAGAGTATTTGTTTGTAGATATGATTTCTCTTTTAGTGTCTGAAAATACAGTTGTTTTATCACAAAATTATGTCTTAGGAACGAGTTGTCTAGGGTTTGTTTTATATCCCGTATATAATCGTTATTTTAAAGGATTATCTCGCCGTATATGTATAGGTATAAGTGCAATAATTATTGTTGCTTTAATTACAATTATCTATTTACATCCTACTTACTTGATTACACTTATAACAGGACTTATTTTATTTCTTTTTTTAGGAGGATTAGGTGGTGTTACTTCCTATAAAGCCATATGTATACTTCCTGATCAAAAGTATCTTGCTAGATGTGTAGGAATCTCTTATATGATTGGTATTATTTTGCAATTTATAAATAATAATTTTGTTTCTTTACCATTTATAGAAAATATTGTTTTAGATATATTTATGGGTATTTTAATGTTTATACTCACAACAATTCCTAATACCTTAAATCATCATTTAGATGTTTCAAAGGTCAAAAAAGAAAGACAAATATGTGGTGGGTTATTGATTTTACTTGTTTTTATGATGTCATGTGTTTTTAGTACTCTTGATAATGCAGTAACACTTTTACATGCTACAGGGGAAGTAAACATAGAAGAATTCCCACGTGTTTTGTTAGCGTTAAGTGGCTTACTTGGTGGAATTATTTTTGATTTTAAAGATCGTAGATTTATGAGCATGATTATGTATTGTGTCATGTTATTATCAACAATTTGTATTATTGTTTTAAAGTATTCAGAGTCACTTTTAATAGGTTTGCTTATTTTTTATATGACATCTGGATTCTTCGTTGTCTTTTTTACTGCGAGTTTTATGGAGATTGCTAGTTATATGAAATTTCCTGATTTGTGGGCAGGGCTAGGAAGAGCTGTGAATAATCTAGCAGCGGTAATCTTATCTAGAAGTTCATTGGTTTTGATTAATTCACAAGGAAATTTAATTGTTGTTGTTTTAGTTATTTGTTTATTTGTCATAGTTACTATTATTGCATCTACATATAGTTTACAAAGAAAAGTTTTGATTGAAAAATTAGGTGAAAGTAAAATAGCTTTATTTTCAAAAGAAGAGAAGTTGCTAAAAATCAAAGAGCAGTATACTTTTACTCCTAGAGAAATTGAAGTCTTTGAATATCTTACTTCAACAGAAGATAGTGTCCAAGATATTGCTAATAATATGTATGTTTCAAAACGAACATTAGAAAGATATATTTCTTCTATTTATAAAAAAACTGGTGTTAAATCACGGATAGGACTACTTAATATTTACAATAAAGATACTTTTTAAAGATATTTTAACCTGTTGACAAAATAATTTGTTGACAGGCTTTTATTGTATTTATGAATAGTGATTCATTGGACAATCTGTCCAATGAATTAAAATAAAAGAAAGTATATAATAATAACAGAAAAGAAGTATTTGTGAATTAAGTTTGAGACAAAACTGAGATAAATATGAAACAAATTTGAGACGAAATAGAGAAGGACATATGATACAATTTATTTGTAACAAATCTAGATAAGTTACCTCAAATCAATAAGAAAGCAGGTAATAATAATTGATACTAACAAATAAATTAACACCCGATAGTGCCTGTCGTACTTTCCTTAGCAATGATACTCATTTTGCATCTTTATATAATGCCATCTTGTTTGATGGCAAACAAGTCATTCATCCTGAAAGACTTGTACGTTATGAAAATGATACATCATTTATTATCGATGATACAAAGAGTGCAGAAGATAAAAAAAGAAGAAGGGACATTGTCGTAAAAAACGGATATCAATGGTGTCTATTGTCTCTTGAGTATTGAACATCAAAGTACGATTGATTTTGAAATGGTAATTCGATGTGGAATCTATGAAATGTTGGAGTATTTAAAACAGTTAAAAAACAAAAAGAACAAAAGATTAGTTCCTCAAGTTATGATCGTTTTTTATACGGGAGATAAGAAATGGAATGCCCCAGTAAAACTAAATAATTATTTTGATATACCAGAAGAATTAAACCCCTACTTTAATGATTGGAAAATCTATTTAGTAGATGTTAAAGAAATAGATACCAGTAAGATCAAAGATGAACAAACAAGATATTTTATAGAAGCCATCCAAGAGATGTATAAAGGGAACTATGAAGGATTGCATCGAAAAGTAAAGATGAATAGAGATAACTTTATTTATGCAGCTATCATTACAGGAAGCTTAGATTTAATTAGAGATTTACCAGAAGGAGATGAAATAGATATGTGTGAAGGAATGGAAAGAATGGCAGAAG
>OMCD01001023.1_pt1 | contig 18244 bp, 17 predicted proteins | sample 1674171 | NCBI WGS metagenome assembly OMCD01 (sample SAMEA103958149, study PRJEB25191) | human gut metagenome | biome: human-associated habitat [ENVO:00009003]; feature: intestine environment [ENVO:2100002]; material: feces | place: Germany | collected 2013/2015
ACAATAATTTAAAGCCGGTATTTTCACATAACCCTACACTATTTTAGAGCGCCCTTTTTGTTCCAAACAGCTTGCGCTTTAAATATTCATTTTCTTCCTTTAGATTCTTGTTTTCTTTTTGAATTTCTTCCAATGTCTTTGATAGTGCTACAACTGCTGACTGCATCTGTAGATATAATTCTTTGTAGTCGATACCTGCATTTTCAATCATTCGAAGCACTCCTTAACTATCTATATTATACCATATTTAATACAAAATATCCTTAATATAAAGCTAAATAGCACATCTTTTATTACTCTTTTTTATTGTTCGTGGCTGCTCTATTTTAAGTCCTTCTAAAAGCCATCTGAACTGCTGATCTGTTATTTTCATTACTTCATCTTTATTTCTTGGCCATACGAATTTTCCATTTTCAAGACGTTTATACAAAAGAACAAATCCGTCACCTTCCCAGTACAAGACTTTCATTTTTGTACTGCTCCTTCCGCAAAAGAGAAACAATGAGTTCGAAAATGGGTCCAGTTTGAAATTCTGTTGTACAATAGCTGCAAGTCCATCAATTGATTTTCTCATATCTGTATATCCACAGGCAATATAGATATGTTCTGATTTAGAAATATCACCTAACATATTTATTCAACAGCTCCCGGATCATCCATTCAGGACAATTAGAATTGATCTCTATTTTTGTGTTTCCTTGACAAATCGTCATTACTGAAGAAGATATGCATACAGGAGTAGATTGAGGAGCCTGTATTTCTACAATATCATTTGATTCAGGAACCAGAGGCAGTACATTATTTCTTTTTTTGTATGGAATCTGTTCAATTGCCATCTTTCTTAGTTTTGCCAGGTAATAGTAATAACTTTTAATACTAACGTTATTCTGTTCGCACCATTCTTCGTTTGATAGATCACTATTTATACATTCACGAATGATTGCCAGCCACTTTTCCGCCTTCAGTCTCTGCTTGGGCGTTAAATCCTCTAATTTCATCTAATCATCTCCAATCATTTTATAGAGTTTTTAGACTGTAATCTAAAAACTCTAATTTTCTATATAATTGTCGATTTTTTTGAAATGATTTTCAATCCAGCATATTACTTGGCGCTTACGATAGGATGTGTCTTTTTACATAACAAATTGTATTTGAATATCAACTCCTTCATTTCTTTGTTTTTTTCTGTTTCTATGATCTCCATATCTGAATAATTTAATGGTTGAACAATGTATCTAATAGTAACTGTTTCATTAATTTTTGAATTAAATATATAGTTTGAATCACTAGTTAGAAAGAAATCAAATGATCCATCATTATAGATACGATTACAAGTTACATTAGCTAAATTTATTTTATTGTCATCAATGATGATTTCTACTAGTTTACATTTACATGGTTTCTTTGCTGGGTCAAATCTAAAATATTCATTACTAGAAACATTGAAATGTCTTTCGATTGTGTAGCCATTTGTGATTGGCCAAGAGTAACTATTATTTTCGTTGAATTCATTGGCTTCGTCCGTGTAATAGAACTGTGATTCATTGAGATAATCAGCATGAATATATGGAGTAAATGGCATCATTTCAGAATAAGTTTGAATTCGAATGTTTTCTGGTTCATTGTATGGCTTTAAAGATTTGAATTCATTACTTGTATGATTCGTAACGATTTGTAACATCGAATTGAATGTTTTGGTTAAAGAAAAGTTTTCTTGGGCATATTCATTCAAGTAAGATAGATTGCTCACATTAATGTCATAATTGTTTATGATATCTTGAAAGATTTCTTGTGTTTGTTTTTTATCAAATCCTCTTCCTGAGAAGTTAAAGTCTTGGGCTTTCTGAATGTTTTCTTTGGTAATGTATCCGGGGCCGCCAAAGTGATCGTATACATATACTGGGACTTTTGCGGCAAAGCATTGTTGTACAGTTCTACCAATAGTAATGATTAGATCATAGTTGGATAGGATTGTAGGTGTTACTAGAGTAGGTGTGTTACCTGCACCGATAATTTGAACATTATATTCATTTAATTGTTCTTTTAATGCATATAGTTCTTCTGGAACGTGATTTGAAATAATTGCGATATTTTTTAAAGTATAATTATTTCTTTTTGGTAATGAAAAGAAGTTATCAGATACTGAGTTTTTAAAGACGTAGATATTATCTGTAAGATTTGATATAGATTCCTTACATTCTTGGCTGACTACAGAAATTAAGTCTGCTGTTTTATATTCGTCTGGAAGTGTTTCAAAACCGTTAAAAGAAGATAGTTTTGAAATGATGAGATGTTTATATTGAATATGATAGTGTGTTTTTAAGTAGTCTAGTGTAGGGTAGTGTTGAATGAATAAAATATCGAATTTTGTGTTATCTAGAGATTTGTCGGATAATTCAACAACTTTAAAGTCTTCACATTCAGCTAATAAGGGATAGCTTTTAGAAAATACAGCTATAGTAACGTCATAATTGTTTTTTTTGAATTCATTGGCTATGTCTATAACGTGAAGTTCAGAACCTGTGTATTTTTGTAAATAAAGATTTGTGATTAGTACCGTTTTCATTTTGAATACCTCGTAGTTACATTCTAACTTAAAAAAATATTTTGTACAATTGTTGTTGACCCTAACGTTACGTTAGGGTTTATTTTGTATGTATGATATAATTGATTTAATTATGGAGGATCTATTATGAAAGGTATTATTTTAGCTGGTGGTAGTGGTACTCGTTTGTATCCTTTGACTAAGGTGACTAGTAAACAATTACTTCCTATTTATGACAAGCCTATGATTTATTATCCTATGTCTATTTTAATGCAGGCTGGGATTCGTGAGATTTTAATTATTTCAACTCCGGATGATACACCTCGTTTTCAAGAGTTATTAGGGGATGGTCATCAATTTGGTATTGAGCTTTCTTATAAGGTTCAGCCAAGTCCAGATGGACTTGCTCAAGCGTTTATCTTGGGTGAAGAGTTTATTGGTAATGATAGTTGTGCGATGATTTTGGGTGATAATATTTTCCATGGTCATGGTTTGACGAAACGTCTTCGTGCGGCTGCTGAAAATGAAGTTGGGGCTACCGTATTTGGTTATTATGTAGAGGATCCTGAACGTTTTGGTGTTGTAGAATTTGATTCTGAGGGTAAGGCGATTAGTTTAGAGGAAAAACCTGCTTGTCCTAAGTCAAATTATGCGGTAACAGGATTGTATTTCTATGATAATAAAGTGGTTGAGTATGCGAAGAATTTAAAACCGAGTGCTCGTGGTGAATTGGAAATCACAGATTTGAACCGTATTTATTTAGAGAATGGTGAATTGAATGTTACTTTACTTGGTGATGGATTTACTTGGTTGGATACGGGTACGCATGAGTCTTTAGTGGATGCAACGAATTTTGTGAAGACAATTGAGGAGCACCAGCATCGTAAGATTGCGTGTCTTGAAGAGATTGCGTATGACAATAGTTGGATTGGTGATGAAGAATTGGCAGCTACTTATGAAATTTATAAGAAGAATCAGTATGGTGCTTATTTGAAGAAGATCATGGATCGTAAGTATATTAAGTAATTGGGGGTATAGTGATGAAGGTAACTGAAACAAAGATTCCTGGAGTATTGATTATTGATACGGATGTATTTGGTGATCATAGAGGGTATTTTACGGAGACGTATTCGAAGCCTAAATATGAGAAGATGGGAGTTACTGTCGATTTTGTACAGGACAATATGTCTTTTAGTGCTCAGAAGGGTACGCTTCGTGGTTTGCATTGGCAAAATCCGCCTTATGCACAGAGTAAATTGGTTTCTTGTACGAAGGGTACAGTCATTGATGTGGCTGTGGATATTCGTAAGGGAAGTCCTACATTTGGTCAATGGGTAAGTGTTGAATTGAGTGAAGAAAATCATAGACAGTTCTTTATTCCTCAGGGATTTGCACATGGATTCTTAACTTTAACGGATAATGTTGAGTTTAGATATAAAGTCGATAATGTATACAACAAGGAATCTGAGGGTGGTATGCGTTATGATGATCCGACTTGTAATGTGGATTGGGGTTCATTATTAAATGGTATTGAGCCTGTATTGAGTGAAAAAGATCAGATTGGTCCTACTTTAGAGGAATCGAATAATCAATTTGTATATAAAGGAGAATAAAAGAATGAAAATTTTAGTAACGGGTGGTGCTGGTTTCATTGGTGGAAACTTTGTACATTATATGGTAAATAAATATCCTGAGGATATGATTGTAAATTTGGATAAATTGACGTATGCAGGTAACTTAGAGACTTGTAAGCCTGTAGAGGATAAGCCTAACTATAAATTTATCAAGGGTGATATTGCAGATCGTGAATTTATCATGGATTTGTTTGAAAAAGAAAAATTTGATGTAGTAGTTAACTTTGCAGCTGAAAGTCATGTTGACCGTAGTATTGAAGATCCTGAAATCTTTGTCAAGACGAATGTTATGGGTACAACAACATTATTAGATGCTTGTGTTAAGTATGGTATTCAAAGATATCACCAAGTATCTACGGATGAAGTATATGGTGATTTACCATTAGACCGTCCTGACTTGTTCTTTACTGAAAACACACCTTTACACACTTCAAGCCCTTATTCAAGTGCGAAGGCAAGTGCTGACTTATTTGTTCTTGCATACCACAGAACATATGGTTTGCCAGTAACAATTAGTCGTTGTTCAAATAACTATGGTCCTTATCATTTCCCAGAAAAATTAATTCCATTAATTATTTCTCGTGCATTAAATGATGAAACAATTCCAGTATATGGAACAGGTGAAAATGTACGTGACTGGTTACATGTATATGATCACTGTGTAGCTATTGATTTAATTGTTCGTAAGGGACGTGTTGGTGAAGTTTATAATGTAGGTGGCCACAACGAAAGAACAAACTTAGAAGTTGTGAAGACTGTATTACATGCATTAAACAAACCTGAAAGCTTAATTACGTATGTAACAGATAGAAAAGGTCATGACATGCGTTATGCGATTGATCCTACGAAGTTGGAAACAGAACTTGGATGGAAACCAAAATATACATTCGATACAGGTATTCCAATGACAATTCAATGGTATTTAGACAACAAAGAATGGTGGGAAAACATCATTAGTGGTGAATACCAAAACTATTTTGAAAAGATGTATGTAGAAAAAGGAAGAGCTAAGGAATAATCTTTAGCTTTTCTTCTTAAACGAAAGGAAGGTTTTCTTATGAAGATTTTTGTGACAGGTGTGGCTGGACAATTAGGTCATGATGTAATGAATGAATTGGCTTCTAGAGGATATGTTGGAGTAGGTACAGACTTAGCTAAAAGCTATAGTGGTATTCAGGATGGTTCTTATGTAACTACAGCTGAATATGTATCTTTGGATATCACAAACAAAGAAGCTGTAATGAATACAATTAAAACAGTGAATCCAGATGTAGTTGTACACTGTGCAGCATGGACTGCGGTAGACTTAGCTGAAGATGAAGATAAACAGGCTAAGGTTAAAGCTATCAATGTGGATGGAACACAAAATATTGCGGATGCTTGTAAAGAAGTAGATGCGAAGATGGTCTATATTTCTACAGACTATGTATTTGATGGACAAGGAACTGAGCCTTGGCAACCGGATTGTAAGGATTATAAGCCATTAAATGTATATGGGCAGACTAAACTTGGTGGAGAACTAGCTGTTTCAAATACGTTATCTAAATATTTCATTGTTCGTATTGCATGGGTATTTGGAAAGAATGGAAATAACTTCATTAAGACTATGCTAAATGTAGGAAAGAAATTTGATACATTACGAGTTGTCAATGATCAAATTGGTACGCCAACATACACATTTGATTTAGCACGATTATTAGTTGACATGATTGAAACCGATAAATATGGTTATTATCATGCGACGAATGAAGGTGGATATATAAGTTGGTATGATTTTGCGTGTGAAATCTTTAAACAAGCTGGATATACAACGAAAGTAAATCCTGTAACGACAGAAGAGTATGGTTTATCAAAGGCTGCAAGACCATTTAATTCTCGTTTGGATAAATCTAAACTCGTAGAAAATGGATTTAAACCATTACCTACTTGGCAGGATGCACTAGCACGTTATTTGAAAGAAATTTTATAGTATATGAAACAATTTTATGCTTTAACAATGAAAAACAAGAAAGTAACGTTAATTACTTTAAGTTTAGTTATTATTTTCTTGCTTTCTAGCTTGGTTACATATAAAACATTTGTGCGCCAATATCTTTTTAATGATTATGTTGTGTATCAATCTAGAGAATTATCAAATGAAAATATTCCTTTAGAAAATGTTCTGATAGAACAACCTATTCAAATTGTATCAAACTCCATGACTGGATTAGGCTTGCGTTTTAAAGATGTGAATCCAAATTCAAAAAATCAATTTAGTGTTGTAGTAAAAAATGATTCTGGAGAAAATATCTACACTGAAAACATACCAGAGAATAAGATACATAATGATCAAATATACTATTTAAGATTTAATGCGTCTCGATTAAAAGTAGGTACTATATATACGTTGACAGTTAATTCTCAAGGTGCTACAAGGGCATCACTAATTACAGTGAATCCAAGAGAAAATGAATATGGTATTGTTAGAAATTGTATGATTAACCAAGAAGAATCAAAGCAATCCATTGCATATAGTGTGATTGACGGTAATTGTTTTCACCTTAGAGATTTTTACTGGTTGATTGTATTGTTGATTTTAATTTTAATCACAATGACATATTTGATGTATATATATAATGTGAGATTATATAAAGCATCTTTTGTGATAATTATGCTTATTGGTATCATCTATACGTTGATTGTTCCACAATTCTCAGTACCAGATGAATATACACATTATCTAACATCATATTCGCAAAGCAGTATATTACTTGGTGAAAAAGCATTTGATGAACATGGAAATGTGTTACTGTATGAGGATTCTTCAAATACATTAATTCGAGCTTCTCATCCTACTGTAAATGAATATGTTAAAGAGTACGATGGCTTGATTGGAAAAGAAAAATTTAGAATCAATCAACCTTATATCTCAAGAGCTCCATTGACTTTGGGGTCATTTGGATATTTTCCACAAGTACTTGGTGTTTCGTTAGGAAGAATTCTTGGCTTAAATGGAATTCAAATAGGTATTTTAGGTAGAATAAGTGGTCTACTTTTATTTGGTATTTTAATTTCATATTCACTTAAGATTATTCCTAAATTTTTTGAAAAAGTTTTATTTACAATTTCAATTTTACCCATGACGTTACAACAAGTTTGTTCATATAATTATGATTCTGTATTATTTACAGCTTGTTTCTTCTTGTTTGCATATTTATTGTATCTAGTTTATGAGAAAGAAAAAATAAATAAACTCGATATTGCTTTAGTAACACTATCATCTATTATCATAGCGACAATTAAATTTGTATATTTACCAATACTAGGTTTAGGTTTATTAATACCACGTGAAAAGTTTACATTAAAACATGGTAAAATATTAGTAATATTGATGCTTGTAGTACTATCTTTAGGGTCTTATCTAGTTGTTATGAAATGTAATAGTTTATTCTGGAATGTGCATGAAAGTAATACATCTAGCTTGATTGACTATAATACGTATACTGTATCGCAAGTAATTCAACATCCATTGCGTGAAATTGTCATTATAATTGCAACTTTCCAAAAATTTACAGCCGATTATATTTCACAAATGATTTCGGGTCCATTAGGATGGCTTGAAATGAATGTTCCGGCTTTACAATTATCAGGATTTTTAATGATGTTATTCTATTCATTATTTAGTGTTGAAAAAAAATCAAAAATGGATAGAAACGTAAAAATATGTAGTGGAGTATTTTCAATGTTGATGATACTTATAGTAATATTGGCATTGCAGATATCATGGACACCGGATAATTCTTTAATTGTTGTTGGAGTTCAAGGACGTTATTTTTTACCAATACTACCAATGATTTTATTGGCAATGAAGGATTTACTTACAGTAAAAGCAGAAAACACAAACATTATTTTATTTTATGGAAATATAATTTTGCATATAAGTGAGATTTTTGCGATACTATGTATCGTTATAGGAAGATAGAAAAATGCTTAAGAATGTGATAACATATAGAGCGGTTATTACATTCTTTTTTTATGGATGGGGGTTATACAATGGAGGAAAAAGTATTAATTATTATTCCTGCATATAATGAAGAGGAAAGTATTTTAAATACATATAGTACAATATTAGAATACAATAAAACACATACTCGTCAATTAGACACAATTGTGATTAATGATGGTTCAACAGATAACACAGAAAATATTTTAGTTAAGAATAAAATTCCACACATTAAATTGATTCATAATTTAGGTATTGGTGGTGCAGTACAAACAGGATATAAGTATGCATACGAGTATGGTTATGATATCGCAATTCAATTTGATGGAGATGGGCAGCATGATATTCATTTTGTGGATGATTTAGTTGATCCTATTGTGAAAAAAAGTGCTAACATGACAATTGGTTCGCGATTTGTAGAAGGGTCTACTAGTGAGTTTAAGTCAACAAAAGCTCGTCAAATGGGAATTCGAATGATATCAGGATTTATTAAATTTTTTACAAATGTAAAGTTATATGATGTTACATCTGGATTTCGTGCAATTGATAGAACTTTGATTCGCGAATTTTCGATGAACTATCCAACTGAATATCCAGAGCCAATTTCAACAACAAATGTATTAAAGCATGGAAAAATAGTGGTAGAAGTGCCTGTTAAAATGAATGAGAGACAAGGTGGCGTTTCAAGTATTCATAGCTGGAAAAATGTATATTATATGATTAATGTATTGATGTCGATAATTAATATAGGAATTTGGAGGGATTAGTTTATGCCGGTAAATTTAAGAATTGCAATTTTTTTGGTAGCATGTATATTGGCATTTGTCGTTATGCAAATATTACATAAAGAAATGATTCCTGTTAAATATTCCTTACTATGGTGGGTTGCCATTATTATTTTACTTGTATTAGCAATATGGCCTGATTTCTTTTTATTTTTTGTCAATTTAATGAGTTTTCAGACAACTTCAAATATGGTTATTGGTGTTTTTATTGTTATATTGTTATTTATTACGATGTCATTGACTGTTATTGTTTCTTCACAAAAAAATAAAATTAATTTATTGATACAAGAGGTATCCATGCTGAAACAAGAAATAAAGGATCATTCAAATGAATAGTGTATATGAATATTTATTAAATAAAAAAGTATCTTTAAAAGAAAATACACTATGGTATACAATGGGAACTCTGTGTAGTTCAGCCACAAGTTTTTTGTTGATGATTTATGTAACTCGTATTTTAGGTGTAGATGAAGCCGGTGTTTTTTCTATTTCCTATAGTGTAGGACAATTAATGTTAAGTATTGGTTGGTTTGGAACAAGACAATTTCAGGTATCGGATGTCAATGAAGAGTTTCAATTTTCAGACTATCTTTCTTTAAAATTATTAACATCCATTGTGATGGTAGTAGGATGTATCATTTATTCTTTTTTTCTACATTTTAATACATATAAATTGATTGTTACATTTTTGTATTGTTTGTTTTTGATTTGTGATGTTTTTGCAGATCTTTTTTCTGCTCGCTTTCAACAAGTAGATAAATTATTTTTATCAGGTATTTCATATATTATCCGCATATTAGGATATAATTTGGTAATCTTGATTTCATTGTTATGTTTTAAGAATTTAATTCTTTCTATTCTTTTGGCAATGATATACTCAATACTAGAACTTGTATTATTTGATGTGCAATTAATTAAAAGAATAAGTAACATAGATATTCAATTTAGAATTGAAAAAATCGTCTCTTTGATTCGAAATTGTTTTCCATTATTTATTAGTTCTTTCTTAACAACATTTATTGTAAACGTACCAAAAAATGCTATTGAATTAAATTTTGATTCTAGTATTCAAACTTATTACAATATTATTTTCATGCCTTCATATATTATTAATTTGTTTTGTATGTTTATTTTTGTGCCATTATATACATCAATTGCCAATACATGGTTAAATTCTACGAAAGATAAATTTATTAATATTGTTGTAAAGTTATTTATATTTGACATTTTATTATCAATATTTGTTTTTATTGTCTGTTATTTCTTAGGTATTCCATTATTAGAACTAGTATATGGAGTCGAACTACAAAATGTTAAGTCATCTTTCTTGATTTTGATTATAGCTGGATGCTTTACAAGCATGAATTCTATCTTATCCTATATATTTACGGTGGTACGTAAACAAAAATATATGATTTATATTTATGTAGTGGCCATGATAATAGCACAAGTTGTGGTTAAATCATTGACTGTAAAATATGGTATTTTTGGAGCCAGTTTAGATTATTTAATTGGCATTGCTTCTATAACAATAATGTTCATCGTTGGACTAGTGCTGATTTTAAAAAGTGATAAGGGTGAAAAGAATGAGTAATGTATTATATAAACAATATGATCCAGACGTCTTAAAAAAACTTCAGATGGTACAAACTGAAATGCTTAAAGATGTATTAGAAGTTTGTGATAAATATGATTTACCTTGTTTTTTGATTTATGGTACAGCCATCGGTGCAGTTCGTCACAAAGGATTTATTCCATGGGATGATGATATTGATGTCGGAATGCTACGTAAAGATTATGATAAGTTATTGAGTGTCTTTACTTCAGAATTGGGTGAACACTATGAATTATTAACTCCAGAAATTGATTCTCGTTATGCTTGTACAGTTACGCATGTGCAACGTAAAAATACAGTGTTTATTACAGAGATGACGAAAGACCTGAAGTGTAATTGTCGCATTTTTATGGACATCTTTCCATTTGATAATGTTCCAGAATCTGAATCGGAGCAAAGTAAATTGTTAAGAAAATCCACATTGTATGGTAAGTTGTTGTTTTTATCCGGCTCTGGTTCACCACATATACCTTATACAGGATTGTTGTATCATATTCTTCATTTTGGTTGTCAAATTATTCATTACGGTTTAAAACTATTCCATATAACACCTAGTTTCTTATATAAGAAGTTTAAAAAGGTAAGTACTTCGTTTAATGATGTGAATTGTGAATATGTTACATCTTATGAGTATACGGGATGTTTAAAAGATAAAGTTAAAAAAGCAGATTTATTTCCTCTTGTTAAAGTTCCGTTTGAAGATATTACTGCTTATATTCCAGCGAATAATGATGACTTTTTAAAGAAAGTATATGATAACTACATGGAAATACCTCCGGTAGAAAAAAGGGTAAACCATGCACCATTAGTTATTCAATTTGAGGGGGAGGATCCTATTTATGGCGAATAAAAAAATTTGTATTTTTTCTGCACAACATTTGCCGCATATGGGAGGTGTAGAAAGATATACTTATAATTTATGTAAAAAACTAATTGAAAAGGGAAATGAGCCTGTTGTCGTGACTTCTAAAATTGGTGATTTACCAAATTTTGAAATTATGCATGATACTCGCATATATCGATTTAATTGTTATCCATTTTTAAAAGGGCGTTATCCATTTTTAAAGAAGGATAGTGAATATAAGAAAATTATTTCTATATTAGAAAAAGAGAATTTTGATTTGGTTATTGTGAATACACGTTTTTATCGTCATTCTTTAGTCGCAATGAAATTTGCTGAAAAGAATCACATTCCATGTATTACGATAGAGCATGGAACTTCTCATTTGTCTGTTAATAATAAAGTTTTAGACTACTTTGGTTCATTATATGAACATGCTTTGACAATGTTAGATAAGAAACATTGTGATAACTATTATGGTGTTTCTTTGGCTTGTAATGATTGGTTAAAACATTTTCATATTGAAGCTAAAGGTGTTTTATATAATTCTATTGATGTTCATGAGGTTGAAGATTTAATAAAAAATAAGTGTGAGAATTATAGAGAGAAATATTCCATTCCAAATGATGCAACAGTAATTACCTTTACTGGAAGACTTCTTCCTGAAAAGGGGATTCCTCAATTATTGAATGTGATGGAAAAAATCAATAAAAAATATGATGATGTTTATTTGTTTATTGCGGGTGAAGGGGATTTAGAAGAAATGATAAATCAACGTAAAAATAAACATATTATTCCTTTGGGAAGAATTGATTTTAATCATATCGTAGCTTTATTAGATGATTCAGACATATTCTGTCTTCCGTCTTTTTCCGAAGGTTTTTCTACTTCTGTATTAGAAGCAGCAGCATGTAAGTGTTATATTGTAACGACAGCTCGAGGCGGATCAAAAGAATTGGTAATTAATGAAGATTATGGAATCATCATTGATAACAATTCAGAAGAATTATTATTACCAGCTTTAGAAGAAGCAATTGTTAATAAAAATAAAAGAAAACAGGCTACAGATTTATCTTATAAGAGATTATGTGAGAATTTCACTTGGGATACTGTAGAAAGTAAAGTGGAGTCTATTGTTGAAGAGTTTAGAAAAGGGTAAAGTATTATGAAATTAAGAAAGTTATTATTGTGTGTATCATTTGTTTTTTTGATAACTACTACTATTGATGTCTATGCAGATGAAATGGATGTTGAGACGCCAATTATAGAAGAGCAAGAAGGAACTATTGATTCTTCAGTTGATGAAATTCAATTTGGATGGGATAGTACGCATTCTACTTATACAAAAGAAGATGGTACGTTAGCGATTGGATGGACTGAAATAGATGGGGCAACATATTATTTTGATCAGTCTGGTATCATGCAAACAAATCAGTGGATTGAAGATAAATATGTTGGTCCAGATGGAATAATGGTAACGAATCAATGGGTTGACGATAGATATGTTGATGCCTCAGGAAATTGGGTTAAGAATACATGGGTAGATCAAGATGGCTTGAAATATCTTTATGGAGATGGAAGCTATGCTGTTAATAAGTTTGAAGTAATTGATGGTTCTTCATATTATTTCAATAATGCAGGTTATATGGTGACTGGATGGCAAGAAATTAATGGTTACTGGTATTATTTCAATGCTTCTGGAGCTATGGTTACTAGCCAATGGCAAGAAAATTATTATTTGCTAGATGATGGTAAGATGGCAGTGAATCAATGGATTAATGATCGTTATGTAAATTCATCAGGTGTTTGGGTTAAAAATCAGTGGATATATAATGGTCAGTGGTGGTTCCGCTATGGAGATGGAAGTTATCCACAAGGAAAATTTGAAGTGCTTGATGGTTCTACATATTATTTTAATAATTCTGGTTACATGGCAACAGGCTGGAAAGTAATTAATGGAAATTGGTATTATTTTAATACGTCTGGTGTTTTACTAAAAAATCAATGGGTTGGTAACTATTATGTTGGATCTGATGGTAAGATGTTTACAAATCAATGGATTGGAAATTGTTATGTTGATGCATCTGGTTTATGGCAACCAAATAAATGGATGAATGATGGAAAGTGGTGGTTCCGTTATGGTGATGGCAGTTATCCAAAAGGAAAATTTGAAGTACTTGATGGGGCTACATATTATTTTAATAACGCTGGTTACATGTTAACAGACTGGCAAATCATTAATGGAAATTGGTATTATTTGAATACGTCTGGAGTTTTACTGAAGAATCGATGGGTTGGTAACTATTATGTTGGATCTGATGGAAAAATGTTAGTTAACCAATGGATTGATGATTTTTATGTTGATAACAATGGACTTTGGAATCAAAGTAAAAAGGCATATGAACTAGTTAACGATGCTAATGGTATACGTTGCTTTAATAATAAAATTTCAGATTACGAAAAGAACTGTTGGAAAAAGATAACTGGATATTATTATTACTTTAATCAAAATGGTTACGCTTTAACAGGAACTCAAACTATTAATGCAAAAATATATCATTTTGATTCAAATGGAAAAATGCTTACTGGTTGGTATGAGGAAAATGGGAATACATATTGGCTAGATGAAAATGGACAAAAATCATCAGGATGGCATTTAGTGAATGGAACGTGGTATTACTGGCTTCCAGATACTTTTACTCAAGCTAATAGTGGTTGGCAACTAATAGAGAATAAGTATTACTATTTTTCAAAAGATGGTTCTATGAAAACAGATTGGCTACAAATAAATAATTCAGATTGGTATTATTTAGGAAATGATGGAGCTTGTAAAACGGGCCTTTTAAATATTGATAGCAATGCATATTATTTTTATCAGAAAAATGATGCGAATGGCGGACCAGAAGGTTTAATGGCAAGAAATAGACAACTAAACATTGGAAATGTGACTGTTTTAGTAGATGATAGTGGATATGTCTATCGTTCGGGAGTCTCTAATATTTCTTATTTAAGCCAAAAAGATTCTAGATGGTCAAATACATTAATCGGTGATTATACAATAGGCGGTACGGGTTGTGTACCGACAACGGCTGCTATGATTATAAATTATTATAAAGGTACAAATTATACACCAGTAGATATAGCTACAAAATTCTATGATGCAGGATATATGAATACATCCACATATCTAGGGTCAAATGGGGATTCATTTCTCGTGGTAAAAAGTGAATTTGGATTATCTTATGAAAATAATCTTAGTTACAATCAATTAATTGGTAGTTTAAAGGCAGGAAAATTAGTGGCATGTGCAGTTGGTCCTGGTACATTTGTTGGATGGGGATATACACATGAAATATTATTAACTGGTTACAATGATGGTTATGTAACAGTTTATGATCCATTAGACTCAAGTAAAAATGGTTCATATCTTCTTTCATCGATTTGGGGACAACAATCGAATGATAAAGATGATAAAAAGAATGGTGGACCATTCTTTGCATTCTAAAATTGAAGGAAATTCGTTTTTTGGGAGGGTAAAATGAAAAAATTATTAAAGATAACACTTGCTTTAATGATGGCTTTAGGATTACAACTGACATCATTAAATGCAGTCGACGCATTAAATATTGATTTATCAAAAGCAGGGACATATCAAATTCCTGTTGAAAATTTAAAAAGTGCTGCACCACTTCCAGCAGTACAAAAAGCCTTTGCTGGTGCCTTTGGTGATACATTAGAAGTAACTGTTGATCAAGATGGAAAAATGCAAGCAGTTGCTACGTTACAAAATATGATTATTAACATGGGATCAGAATATTATGCAAATGTTTTAACAATTGCTGATGGAACAACTCTTTCAACAAAAGTAGAAAAGTCTACACAAGGAATGGGCGGAGAAACATTAGAAGTAGAAGTACCAGAAAAAATTTCTTTTGAATTACCTCAATTAGATGAAAATAATTCAACAGTTTTATCAATTACAGTTGATTTTATGAATTATTTTATGGGACAAGGAAAGGATTATCCAACAAATGTAACTTTAACATTAGATTTAGATAATGCAAAAGAATTACAAAAAGAATATGTTTTAGAAGATGGTACATATGACGTTCCTGTAAATGTTTTAAAAGAAAATAGTGATGATCAATCAATGGCAGCACAAGCTGTAGAATCAGCACAAATTACTGTTAAAAACAATGAAGTTGTTGTTACTTTAACATTAAAAGAAATGACAATGTATGGTATGAGTGCTTCTGTTGATAAAATGGAATATCAATTAAAAGATGGAACATATAAAGAAGCAACTGTTATTGAGGAAGAAGATGGACATCCAAAAAAAGTACAATTCAAATTAGATGAAAATAAAGAACTTACAAATGTTAAGTTTTATTATGGTGGAAGCCCAAGAGGTGCTATTGCAAGATTACAATTAAAATTAGATGGTCTAACAAAAGTTGATCCTACACCAGAAACACCAAAAGATGATGAAGATAAAAAAGATGAAGAAAATACTTCTCGTTTTACAAAAGATGGAACATATAGTGTAGATGTTGCTTTATGGAATGCTACAAGTGATAAAGAATCAATGGCAGCTTCTGCTATCAATTCAAAAGCAAAAATCATTGTTAAAGATGGTAAAGCAACAATGTATCTTTCAACAAAAGAAATGTCATTTGGAAGTATCAAAGCAAGTTTACAAGAATTCTATATTGGAAGTGAACAAGAAGATTATAAAAATCATAGTGCTACAATTATTGAAAAAGATGCACAAGGAAATCCAACATTATGGGCCTTTGAATTACCTCATGAAAATGAATATATTAATGTAATGATGAATCCACATGTTGCCATGATGGGAAATATGGATTTAGCAGCAAGATTAAAAATTGATTATACAACATTAACTTATGTTTCAGATAAAACAGAATTAGAAACAAATACTAAAAATGATAATCAACAAGAAAATACAAATAAAGATAATCAAACAAATGAAAACCAATCAGTTAAAACAGGTGATCAAACATCTATTCAGTTATTCATGACATTATTTATAATTTCTATAACAATGATTGGATTTATTTTAAGAAAGAAACATGAGGCATAAAAATGCCTCATATTTTTATGGAGGAACTATGAAAAAAATATTACAAATAAATATCATTTTGATGATGTTATTCATGTTTATTTCACCAGTCAGTGCTTTAAATGATGGGGCATATCTCGTTAGTCGTTCTACAAGTTATACCAATCCTCTTACGGGTAAAACAGAAGATGGAGGAGAAAATATTGCTTTAGGTGAAAGTATGGTAGGCAATATTGTAGAAAGTAAATTATTGGTTGAACAAACAAATGGAAAATATTATATCACTGTTGGTTTAGGTTTAGCTTCTAATGTCAGTAATGTACGATTTAAAGTGATGACATCAAGTGGGTCAATGAGTTCAGTTTCAGCGACTAAAACAGGAAGTAGTAGTGCAAATGGGGATACTGTTAATCATTATAGATTACAAGTCAGTTTTTTAGAACTTTATATAAGTCCTATTATGTATGTAAATCCAATGGGTAGAGATGTACAGTTTTTTATTAAACCTAATATTTCCTCGGCAATAGCAGGAACAGGAGTTTATAACAGTCAAATGATTCCTCAAAATACAGAAACATCAACAAGTCAAAATACACAATCAAATACATCAAAACCAACAACAAATCAAACAACTCAAGAAGAAACAACTAAGGAAACCCAAACATCAGAAACTACTGAAATACAACAAGCAACAGTAGGAACAATTACAAAAGAATCACTTATGGAAAATGCGACGGGGTTAAGTAATCATTTAATAAATTCCAAAGGAAAAGTCGATAAAAAATTAAAACTAACAGTTAAAAACTTAAAACATACAACTAAGGAAAGTACAACCAAAAAAGATAATACATTACTTATTGTAGGAATATGTATTGCATTTATTTTAGGAGGAATATTCTATGTTAAAAAAATTAAAAAGTAGTTTGGTATTTATCTGTTTAATATCTTTATTAACAGGATATGTCAATCAAAATCAAGAAGTAACAAGTGATCAAGAAATTACAGTTGCAGCTACTTCTATTGCTGTTACAGAAATTTTAGATCAATTAAATATTCCAGCTAAACAAGTTGTAGGAATTCCTCAAAGTGATAGTTATACTGTTCCTAAAAAATACCAAAAGTCAACAAAGATTGGTAATGCAATGACACCAGATATGGAAAAAATATCTACATTAAAACCTGATTTAATTTTAAGTCCTAATTCATTAGAAAGTGATCTTTCAAGTAAATATGAAAAAATCAAAATCAGTTCAAGTTTTTTAAATCTTAAAAACTTATCGGGAATGTATAAGAGTATTGAAGAATTAGGAAAATTATTTAATAAAGAAAAACAAGCTAAAAAACTTGTTGATGAGTATGTTGACTATATGGTTTCTTTTAGAGAAAAATATCAAAATAATGTGAGTCCACGTGTTTTAATCTTAATGGGACTTCCAGGAGGAAGTTATGTTGTAGCAACTGAATCAAGTTATGTTGGAGATTTAGTAAGATTAGCAGGTGGAACAAATATTTATGGTGATGGAGAAGGAAAAGATTTTGTTAATGTCAGTGTAGAAGATATGTTAAAACAAAATCCTGATATTATTTTAAGAACATCTCATGCCATGCCAAAACAAGTTATGGAGTATTTTCAACAAGAGTTTTCGAATAATCAAACTTGGCAACAATTTGATGCTGTTAAGAATAATAAAGTATATGATTTAAATAATGAATATTTTGGAATGAGTGCTAATTTTAATTATCAAAAAGGATTAGAAAC
>OMCD01001038.1_pt1 | contig 18084 bp, 15 predicted proteins | sample 1674171 | NCBI WGS metagenome assembly OMCD01 (sample SAMEA103958149, study PRJEB25191) | human gut metagenome | biome: human-associated habitat [ENVO:00009003]; feature: intestine environment [ENVO:2100002]; material: feces | place: Germany | collected 2013/2015
AGCGCTTCGTTCGGGACGAAGAGGCCGCAGGTTCAAATCCTGTCACCTCGACCACTTCTTTCAAATCAAATAACAACATTTCGAGGTGTGGCTCAGCTTGGTAGAGCGCTTCGTTCGGGACGAAGAGGCCGCAGGTTCAAATCCTGTCACCTCGACCACAAAAACTCTGAAAACCACATGGTTTTCGGAGTTTTTTGCTATCTGATAAAAATTTTACTTACCACTTAATATATCGAAAGAGAGGACGGCACAGATGCAGAACGCAGAACAGAAGACCGCACTCATTGCGATGAGCGGCGGCGTAGACAGCTCGATCGCGGCTTACCTGATGCGGCAGGCGGACTTTCGCTGCATGGGCACGACCATGCGGCTGTACCGCAACGAGGATCTCGGCGCATGTAATTTCCGCACCTGCTGTTCGGAAAAGGATATCGAGGACGCCGCCGAGGTGGCCTTTGCACTGGATATGCCGTATCAGGTGCTGGATTTCACCGCCGATTTCCGGGCACAGATCATTGAAAAATTTATCCGCGTCTACGAGGCGGGCGGTACCCCCAACCCCTGCATCGACTGCAATAAATATATGAAGTTCCGCCACCTGCTGGACTGGGCGGAGGCACATGGCATGGGGTATGTGGTTACCGGCCACTACGCCCGGGTGGAGCAGGATGCAGCCACCGGCCGCTGGCTGCTGAAAAAGGGCTTGGACGAGGGCAAGGATCAGAGCTATGTGCTGTATAACCTCACGCAGGAGCAGCTGGCACATATCCGCCTGCCGCTGGGTGCGCTGCACAAGACCGAGGTGCGAAAGATCGCGCAGGAGCACAGCTTTATCAACGCCCAAAAGCACGACAGTCAGGATATTTGCTTTGTGCCGGACGGCGACTATGCCCGCTTTATGGAGCAGTTTACCGGGAAGCACTACCCTGCCGGGGATTTTCTGGATCGGAGCGGCAAGGTGGTGGGCACCCACAGCGGCGCAGTGCGCTACACGCTGGGGCAGCGCAAGGGGCTTGGCCTCGCGCTGGGTGCGCCGGTGTACGTCTGCGGCAAGGATATGCAGGCCAATACCGTTACCGTCGGGCCGGAAAGTGAACTGTTTGACCGCATCGTTTACGCAGAGGATGTGAACTGGATCGCCATTCCGGCGCTGACCGGGCCGCTGCGGGTCACCGCCCGCACCCGGTATCATCAGGCCGAGCAGCAGGCCACCGTTTACCCCGCAGAAAACGGCTTCCGACTGGAATTCGACCAGCCTCAGCGTGCCCCCACCCCGGGACAGGCTGCCGTGCTGTATCAGGGCGATGTGGTGCTGGGCGGCGGCACCATCACCCGCGTAGAAAAGTAAGGAGAACAAAATGCAGGATCAGTATTCCCGCACCCAGCTGCTGCTGGGTGCAGAGGCTATGGAAAAGCTGCACCACGCCCGGGTGGCAGTGTTTGGCATTGGCGGTGTGGGCGGCTATACGGTGGAGGCACTGGCACGCAGCGGCGTGGGCGCACTGGATCTGATCGATGACGATAAGGTCTGCCTGACCAATCTCAACCGTCAGATCATCGCCACCCGCAGCACGGTAGGGCAGTATAAGGTGGATGTGGCAGAACAGCGCATCCACGATATCGACCCCAACATCAAGGTGACCACCCACCGGTGCTTCTTTGGCCCGGAGACGCAGGACGATTTCGATTTTACCCAGTACGACTATGTGGTGGACGCCATCGACACCGTTACCGGCAAGCTGGCGCTGGTGATGAAGTGCAAGGAGGCGGGCACCCCCATCATTTGCTCCATGGGCGCGGGCAACAAGATGGACCCCACCCGCTTTGAGGTGACTGATATCTACAAGACCTCGGTCTGCCCGCTGGCCAAGGTGATGCGTACCGAGTGCCGCAAGCGCAAGATCAAGCACCTGAAGGTGGTCTACTCCAAGGAGCCTGTCATGACTCCCATCGAGGATGACTCCATCAGCTGCAAGGACCACTGCATCTGTCCCCCGGGCACTCAGCGCAAGTGCACTGCACGGCGCACTGTGCCGGGCTCCAACGCCTTTGTGCCCTCAGTGGCCGGTCTGATCATCGGCGGCGAGGTGGTCAAGGACCTTGTGGGCTTTGTACCGCTGAAGGGGTAAGGATACTAAAAGCCACCGGCATCTGCAAAAATGTGCAGATACTGGTGGCTTTTTTACACGCTGCAACGTTTCATAACATAAAATTGCAACCAATTTGCAATTTGGTATTGCAATTGGGAAGGATATCGTGTATAATCTTCCCTGCACGAAAATGCAAACTGATTGCAAATTGTTGAGAAACGACCCCCTGCGGGTCTTTGGAGCGATTATTTATGGAATTGTTTCTGGATGTTCTGGGCGAAACCTTGGTGGATACCGCCAAGATGCTGCCCTTTCTGTTTCTGGCCTACCTGCTGATCGAGTATATCGAGCACCGCCACGGCGAGCGCATCGAGGCGCTGCTGGCAGGCGGCGGGCGCTGGGGCGCTGTGCCGGGCGCGGTACTGGGCTGTGTGCCGCAGTGCGGCTTCTCCGCCATTGCGTCCAACTTCTACGCCTCCCGCGTCATCACGCTGGGTACGCTGATGGCCGTCTATCTCGCCACCAGCGACGAGGCCATCCCCCTGCTGGTGTCCATGCCCGCCTACTGGGATAAGCTGATCCTGCTGATGGTCATCAAAGTCGTGTACGCTGTCTTCGTGGGCTTTCTGCTGGATTTCGTCCTCCGCAAGGCCCTGCCCCGCAGCCTGCGCGGCGGCTACACCGGCCACGCCGACGAGGTGGACTGCCACGAGGAGCACAGCGACGAAGAGGGCCATCCCCAGCCCATCTGGAAGGCCGCGCTCCGCCACACCCTCGAGATCTTTGTCTTTATCTTCGTGTTCAGCCTCGTGTTCGGCCTCATCGTCGAGGGCGTCGGCGAGGATGTCTTCGCCTCGGTGCTGGGCCGGATGGGCTTCTTCCAGCCGGTGGTGGCCGCACTGGTGGGCCTTGTCCCCAACTGTGCCGCCAGCGTCCTGATGACCCAGCTCTACGTCGAGGGCGCACTCCGCTTCTCGAGCCTCGTGGCCGGTCTCTGCACCGGCGCGGGCGTTGGTCTCGCCGTGCTGTGGCGGGTGAATCCCTCCTGGAAGCAGAACCTCTTCATCACCGGCCTGACCTGGGCCTGCGGCGCCGCTGTGGGCGTGGGCATCCAAATCGTGGTGGCGTTTATCGCCTGATTTTTCCATTTTAACATCCGCATTTCTTCTTCAACAGAGGAATGCGGATGTTTTTATTTTATCGTAAAAAACAGCTTTCTTGTAAACGACCTTGCCCTCTCCGTCTGCTGCGCAGCCACCTCTCCCAAAGGGAGAGGCTTTCACTGTTGATATTCTTGAGACAAAGCCTCCATTTTGTGATATACTCAGCTTATATATAGATATAAGGAGAACACCATGCAATATAAAATTCTCGCAAGCGATTACGACAACACCCTCGTCCCCTTCGGGGAGAGCCAGCCCCGTCCGGCTATGGTCAAGGCCGTGAAGAAGCTTCAGGCCGCCGGGGGAAAATTCGTGCTCAGTACAGGCCGATCCTGGTCAGCCATCAACCGGAAAGGCCAGCTGGGCGGCATCCGGTTCGACTATGCCATCACCTGCAACGGTGCCTGCGTCGTGGACAAGAACGGCACCATCGTGGCAGAGCACCCCATGACCAACGAAGAGATGTACGCACTGGTGGATTTCTGTGAGGACTACAACTACCCCCTGCAATTTGACTTCAAGGATGCATACTATGCTTACTGCGAGTATGACATCCTCCACAAGTACTACGAGCAGATGAACAGCGTCGGTCTGGACTGCGTGGACGGCGAAGACCAGGACCGCCACCTCATCGATATGCCCCACGCGGCGTTCTGCATCTTCCCCGAGGGGGCGCTGGAGCGGTTCCACGAAAAGTACGGCCACCTCGGCCTTCACTTCATGCAGGTGGGCGGCCAGCTGCCCGACGGCTCCCACTTCTACGACATCGTGCGGGGCGGGATCGACAAGGGCGCGGGCCTCGCAGACCTCTGCGAGAAGATGGGCCTCTCCCTCGCCGAGACCGTGGCGGCAGGCGACTCCGCCAACGATGTCGGGATGCTGAAAGCAGCCGGCCTCGGCTGCTGCATGTCCAACGGCACCGACGAAGCCAAAGCCGCCGCTGACCGCGTCATCGGCGATGTGCGGGAAGACGGACTTGCTGCCCTTATTGAAGAGCTGTGGTTCGACGGCCCGAAGGCGGAGCCCTCCGACCGCAGCTTCGGCTCTGCATGGGAGACGATGGAACGATGAGCTTCGCACCCGTTTACTCTGAAAACAGCCGCGCCCTCATCCTCGGCACATGGCCCAGCCCCAAAAGCCGGGAGATGGCCTTCTACTACGGCCACCCGCAGAACCGTTTCTGGCCCATGATGGCGTCCCTCACCGGCGAGCCGGTCCCCGCCCGGGAGGACATCGAGGCCAAAAAAGGCATCATCCTCCGCCATGGCCTCGCCCTGTGGGACACGCTGGAAAGCTGCACCATCACCGGCGCGTCGGACGCCTCTATCCGGGACGTGGTGCCGAACGACATTGCATCTCTTTTGGCAAAAGCGCCCATTGAGGCAGTGTTCTGCAACGGGGCCACGGCCCACCGCATTTATACCAAATATCTGCTGCCTGTCTCCGGCATCCCGGCGGTCAAGCTGCCCAGCACCAGCCCCGCCAACGCCGCCTGCCGCCCCGAAACCCTGCGCGAGGTCTGGGGCGAGGCCCTCAAAGATTATATAACCGTTTCCAACCTGTAAATTATTCATGAAACACTTGCGTTTTGTGGATAAAAGGATTTATTATGGAAGAGTACAAGGGGCGGTGCGCCCCTTCGGGAAAGGAGAAAATGCATGAGCAAAGTTATCCGCACCCAAAAGCCCAGCGTCCTGCCGTGGTATGCGGCGGCGCTGGTGTTCGCGGTGCTGTGCGCGGCGCTGCCAGCATATAAGCTGTGGGCGCTGCTGCTAGCGCTGGGCGGCGCAGCCGTGATGTTCGGCTCGGCAAAGAAGGTCTGCCCGCCCCGGATGGTGGAGCATGAAGTGCCTTTCCACACCGGCAGCGGCGATGTGGACGAGATGCTGGCCGACATCCAGCAGAAGCTGGATGCCCTCCACGCGCTGAACGAGGCCCTGCCCGACCCGGAGCTTTCCGCCGCCATGACCCGGATGGAAAAGGCAGGCCGCTCCATCGTGGAGACGGTGGAGGCCAGTCCCGCCAAGGCGAAGCAGATACGCCGCTTTGCGAACTACTATCTGCCCGACGCGGTGAACGTACTGGAGCAGTACGCAAAACTCGCCCGCCAGGGCGTGCGGGGCGAAAATGCCGCTTCGATTCGGGCAGAGGTGGAGCGGAACGCGGCTTCCATCGCCACTGCATTCGAAAACCAGCTGGATGCACTGTATGCCGCTGAAAGCATGGACCTCTCGGCGGATCTGACGGTATTGCAGAATATGCTCAAAGGACAAGGCTTAGGCTAAACGCCTGATTTGGAAAGGAAGGAATCTCTCATGGCTGATAATACGTTCAATTTTGACTTAGACGCACCCGCTGTTCCCACCCTGACCCTCGACCCGGTGGAAGCACCTGCCGCCGAGGAGAAGCAGCCCGAACCCGCTGCGGCCCCCGAGGCCGAACAGGTCAAGCTCAGCCCCGAGGAGCAGGCGATGGTGGACGCCTTCGCTCAGAAGATCGACATCACCAACAGCCAGCAGGTGCTGCAGTACGGCTCCGCCTGCCAGAAGAAGATCGGTGACTTCTCCGAGGCGGCACTTTCCAAAGTGTCCACCAAAGACCTTGGCGAGGTGGGCGGCATGATCAGCGACCTTATCGGGGAGCTGAAGAACTTTGACGCCGCCGAAGAGGAGAAGGGCATCCTCGGCTTCTTCAAGAAAAAGGGCAACCAGCTCGACAACATGAAGACCAAGTACAGCAAAGCGGAAACGAACGTCGAGACCATCCAGTCCGCCCTCGAAAAGCATCAGGTGCAGCTGCTCAAGGATATTGCGATGCTGGACAAGATGTACGAGCTGAACATGGCCTATTTCAAAGAGCTGAGCATGTATATCCTCGCGGGCAAGAAGAAGCTGGCCGACTTCCGCGCCCACGAGCTGCAGCAGGCGATGGACAAGGCAAAGGCTTCCGGCCTGCCTGAGGACGCACAGGCCGCACGCGATCTGGCCGACCAGTGCGAGCGCTTTGAGAAAAAGCTCTACGACCTCGAGCTGACCCGCACCATCAGCCTGCAGATGGGTCCTCAGATCCGGCTTTTGCAGAACAATAACTCCATGATGGCCGAGAAGATACAGTCCACCATCGTCAACACCATCCCCCTGTGGAAGAACCAGATGGTGCTGGCACTGGGTCTTGCACACAGCCAGCAGGCCATGCAGGCCGAGCGTGCCGTCACCGACATGACCAACGAGCTGCTGAAAAAGAACGCCGACGCCCTCAAAATGGGTACCATCGAGACGGCCAGGGAGTCCCAGCGCGGTGTCGTGGACATCGAGACCCTGCAGCAGACCAACAAGAGCCTCATCGAGACGCTGGACGAGCTGAACAAGATCCAGAGCGAGGGCCGCGCAAAGCGTGCCGCTGCCGAGCAGGAGCTCACCCGCATCGAAGACGAGCTGAAACAGAAGATGATGGAGATCCGGAGCTGAAATGGCAAACGCAGATTTTTCCAGACAACAGAATCAACCCACCGGCGGCTTTGACGCTTCCAGCTATCGCGCCGCAGCGCCCGCCGAGGAGGAAGTGCGGCTGACGCCCTTCCAGCAGAGGCTGGCAGGCCTCGAAAAGGCCCTGCCCGCTGCGCTGGGCAAGCAGGCCGTGGCCGTGGCGCTTTGCATCGTGGTGATGCTGGCCTGCTTTTTCGGCTTTGGCGGGGCGAAGCTCCGGGCAAAGTACGACACGGTGAAGAACGGGTTCACCACTGGCGTGGCCGCAGACAGCGGCTATACCCTGAATGAGGAGTTGACCACACGGCTCAACACGGCTGCCAACATCATCACCACCGCGTCCAACACACTGGGTGCCGACAGCACCGAAGTGCAGACGGCACAGGCTGCGCTGGACTCTTTTTCCGCCTGCCTCGGGGCGGTGCAGTCCGATGGCAGGATCCACGCACCGGACTCTCTGAGTGTTTACACCGGCGGCAGGATGCAGATGCTCTACCAGTCGAACGAGACGCTTGGCACAGCCATCAGCCAGCTCTACGCCAAATTGCAGGAGCAGGCCGCAGACCCCATGAAGATGGGTGCAGTGCAGGGGCAGTACAGCCAGTTCAACAGTACGCAGACCATCATCAGCAACCTGCATTATAACGATGCAGTCCAGAGCTACCAGAAAGACGTCGGCGGCTTCCCGGCCAGCGTGCTGGGCAAGCTGTTCGGCATACAGGAGGTGGAACTTTTCGCATGAAGACGATGAAAACATTTTCCCGCCGCATTGCGGCACTGCTTCTTGTCGTGACCGTCGGCATCACGGCGCTGGCCCCGGCGGCTTCGGCCTCCAGCATCCAGCTGCCCAGCCTGCCGAAAGATCAATGCGTGGTGGACGACGCCGGTGTGCTGAGCGACAGCACCACCTCGGAGCTCGCGACCCTCAACGCACAGCTCTCTTCCAGCTGCGATGGCGCACAGATCGGCGTGCTGACCGTGGACTACACCGGAAACGCCACCACCGAAGACTACGCCACTGAAGCCTTCAACACCTGGGGCATCGGCAGTTCCAGCAAGAACAACGGCGTGCTCATCCTGCTGGTGATGCAGTCGGACCAGTACGCCGACGGCGACTACTATCTGACCTACGGCGACGGCTTCCGCAGCACCATGCTGGCCGATCAGGCAAGCACCCTCGTGCAGACCATGGAGGACGATTTCGCCGCCAAGAAGTACGATGCAGCCGTCCTCACCTGCGCCACCAATGTGGCCAATACCATCGCAGAGGTGTACGGGGTCACTCTGAGCGGCGGGACCATCTATTCCGACGGCTCTGACACCCAGACCACCCGGCCCTCCGTCGAGCCCGTCCCGCCCCAGAAGCACTACTCCATCTGGGAAAGCTTTATCGGCGGCATTTTCTCCATGCTTGCTTATATCATCCTGTTCATCGCAGTTTTCTTTATCTTTATCACCCCTCTCGGCCACTCCTTCGGCTGGTTCTGGGGGCCGTTTGGCTGGTTCGGCGCACGGCGTTGGCACAGAGGCCCCCGTCCTCCCCGCGGCCCTTACGATGACTTCGGCCCCGGCGGCGGTTTCTACGGCGGCCCTCGTGGACCTCGTCCTCCCCGCGGGCCTCGTCCTCCCCGCGGCGGCGGTTTCGGCGGCTTTGGCGGTATGGGCGGCGGCTCCGGTTTTGGCGGAGCCGGGCGCGGCGGCGGCAGCTTCGGCGGCATGGGCGGCGGCAGCAGCCACGGCGGCGGAGCCGGACGCGGACGCTGATGCTGATTCGATAACTAAAAAGGCACCGTGCTTCTGCTCGAAGCACGGTGCCTTTTGCTTTATTTCGGCTGGTTACTGTCCTTGATGAACTTCATAATACAGCATCCCATCACGATGACAGGAAGCACGATTCGCAGGCCCATCGGGTCGTCCCAGCTGATGAACTCGTCTATAAAGTACCCTGCGAGCCATGCCGCCAGTGTAAAAACGGTTGCCCATCCATAACTCATATTACCGCCTCCAATCTTACTTGATGCAGCTCGAGCAGGGGCTGTAGCCTGCGGCCACAGCTTCATCGTAGCTGGAGAAGAGGATCTGATTCTTCTCCGCCGGGAGATTCGGGCAGCTGGGCAGATGGAACTTTTTGCTGTTCACGTTGCCGATGTAGGCCTGCTGGGCCGTGCTGGACGCTGCCGGGTCGGTGGGATTCAGCTCCGCGTCGGTGGCGAAGTGTTCCATTGCCACCGTGTAGTTCTGGCCGTCACTGGAAACGGTGATCGTCCCCAGCAGGTCGGTGCGGTAGACGTCCACACCGGCGTCCCGCAGGATGCTCAGGGTCTCCTCGTGGGGGTGGCCGTACTTGTTGTTGACCCCGCAGGAGATGATGCCCATTTTGGGCAGGACAGCGTTCAGGAAGACGTAGCTGGTGGAGGTGCTGGAGCCGTGGTGCCCCACCTGTAAGACATCCACCTTGAGGTTCGCGCCGCTGTTCACGAGGTCGCGCTCGGCGTCGGCCTCCATATCACCGGTGAGCAGGAAGCTGGTCGCGCCGTAGTCGATGCGCAGGACGATGGAGGTATCGTTGGTGTCATCGTACTGCGCCACAGGGCCAAGCATGGTCACAGTGGCGCTGCCCAGCGCCCACTGGGTGCCTGCGGCAGGTACTTCGACCTGTAAGTTCTGCTGCTGGGTGTACTTGACGAAATCCTTGAAGCACTTGGTGGAGGCTTCCGTCACGGGGCTGTAGACGTGGTAGGCCGGGAAATAGGCCAGCGCAGCGGCCAGACCGCCCACATGGTCTTCGTGAGCATGGGAGCAGAAGACATACTCCAGCTGCTCGACACCCTGACTCTGCAGGTAGGAGACCACCAGACTGCCGTCGTCCACATTGCCGCCGTCGTAGAGCATGAACTGTCCGTCGCACTCCACCAGCACGCTCAGTGCCTGCCCCACGTCGATGAAGTGCATCTGGAAGGCGGCGTCCTGCCCGTCGGAAGGCGTCGTTCCGGTCTGAGAAGCTGCCGGGTTCGGCATAACGTCACCGCTGCCTCCCGGGACGATGGAAGAGGTGTCACAGCCCACGAGGCCCAGCGCAAGGGCTGCGGCCAGCGCCAGCGCAGCGAGGCGGCTCATGAGCGTTTGAGCGGTCACTTTTTCTTTTTTGAAGTTTTCCACGATGTATTCTCTTTCTGTTGATTGCTTTTCGGTTTATGCGCAGGAGCCGAATGGGGCGCAAAACGCGCGCCGGGGCTGGGCTGACGGCCCGCCGGATTGCGGCCTGCCGGGGCGGCGGAGCGGCTCTGCGGCTTGCCGCCCTTGCCTCTGGGCCGGACGGTGTAGGTGCCGTCGCCGTGGATGGTCACATCGGCGGCCTCGGCTCTGCGGGCCGAGCGCTGGACCGCAATGCGGCCCTCAGCGGGAACCAGCAGGGGGATGAGGTCTTCGCGGTGGGTCATTTTCAGCGCCTTGATGACCTTTTCGGCGTTGCGGGGCTCATAATACTGGAGCAGGGCGCGCTGAAGCGCCTTGCCCTCAGCGGTCTTTTCCACAAACACCGGCTTCAAAGTGTAGGGGTCGAGGCCGGTGTAGAACATACAGGTGCTCACGGTGCCGGGCGTGGGATAAAAATCCTGCACCTGCTCGGGGCGCATATGGTTCTTGTAGAGGTATTCGGCCAGATAGACGGCATCCTTGAGGGTGCTGCCCGGGTGGCTGGACATGAGATACGGCACGAGGTACTGCTTTTTTCCTGCCTTCCTGCTCAGCTCGTAGAACTTATCCTTGAACTTGTTGAAGGTCTCGATGGGCGGCTTGCCCATGTAGGCGAGGGTGTTGGGGGCGCAGTGCTCCGGCGCGACTTTCAGCTGGCCGGAAACGTGGTACTCCACCAGCTCCTTAAAGAAAGTGTCATCGGGGTCGGCCATCAGGTAATCGAAGCGGATGCCGCTGCGGATGAACACCTTCTTGACGCCGGGCAGCTCCCGGACGCGGCGGAGGATTTTCAGGTAATCGCTGTGGTCCACGATCATGTGGGAGCAGGTGGTGGGGGCGAGGCAGTGCTTGCCGCCGTTGCACATACCCCGCAGCATCTGCTCGCGGCAGGATGGGAAACGGAAGTTGGCGGTGGGGCCGCCGATGTCGTGGATGTAGCCCTTGAAATCCGGCTCGTGGGTCATCCGCTCTGCTTCGGCCACGATGCTGTCGGCGCTGCGGCTGGTGACCCGGCGGCCCTGATGCAGCTGGATGGCGCAGAAATTGCAGCCGCCGAAGCAGCCGCGGTTCTGGATGATGGAGAACTGCACCTCGCGGATGGCAGGCACACCGCCCATGGCCTCGTAGATGGGGTGGTAGCGGCGGGTGTAAGGCAGGGCGTAGACCTTATCCAGCTCCCAGCGGACGAGGGGCTTTGCGGGGATGTTCTGCACGAGGTACTTCTCGCTCTGCTTCTGGACGATGATTTGGCCGCTGACGACGTCCTGATTGTCCATCTGGATGCGGCAGGCTTTCGCATAAGCCACCTTATCGGAGGCGACCTTCCTGAAGCCCGCGCACTCCACATATCGCTCGGGCAGGTGGTCGAAGTCGGTCAGGTAGCAGGTTCCGTCCACATCGGTGATGCTCTCCACCGGCTCCCCTGCCGCCAGACGGCGGGCGATCTCCACGGTCTGGTGTTCCCCCATGCCGAAGCTGATGATGTCCGCGCCAGAGTCCTCGGCGATGCTGGGCAGGACGGTGTCCAGCCAGTAGTCGTAGTGGGCAAAGCGGCGGAGCGATGCTTCCAGACCGCCCAGAATGACGGGCAGGTCGGGGTATGCCTGCTTGGCAAGTCTGGTGTAGACGGTGGCGCTGCGGTCGGGCCGTGCGCCGCCCTTGCCGCCGGGCGAATACTCGTCCTCCGCGCGGGGGATCTTTGCGACGGAATAGTGACTCACCATGCTGTCCACGTTGCCGCCGCCGATGAAGAAGCCGTACTTCGGCTTTCCGAACCGCTTGAAGTCCTCGCAGTCGGTGTAGCGGGGCTGGGCCAGCACGCCCACCTTGTAGCCCTCGGCTTCCAGCAGGCGGCTGATGATGGCGGTGCCAAAGCTGGGGTGGTCCACATAGGCGTCGCCGCCCACCACCACGAAGTCCAGCTGATCCCACCCCCGGGCCTCCATGTCGGCCCGGCTGATGGGGAGAAATTCGGTGTAATGTTCCATAGTTATCCTTTTTCTTTCATGATGCCTGCCCTATACAGCAGGGCTCTATTGCTTCCGAGATCAAACATTCTATTCATCCGGCTGATTCATCTGCATTTCCAGCCACTGCTGGCGGCTGATGAGGACAGCGCGGGGCTTTGCGCCCTCGTAGGGGCCGATGATGCCCTTTTCTTCCATCTCGTCCATGATGCGGGCGGCGCGGGCATAACCCAGCTTGCAGCGGCGCTGCAGCAGGCTGGTGGACGCCTGGCCGGCGTCGATGACCACCTCCACGGCCTGCTTGAGCATCGGGTCACTGCCGCCCTCCTCGTCGGAGTCGGCAGAACTGCTGCCCTTTTTGCCGTCCTGGATGGCGTGTTTTTCCATAGCCTCTATCATGGCTTCGTCGTACTGGACGGTGGCGCTCTTCTTGATGAAGTCCAGCACACGGCTGATCTCCTCATCCCGCACGAAGGTACCCTGGATACGGGTGGGCTTGGGTGCGCCCACGGGCATGAAGAGCATATCGCCCATGCCCAGCAGCTTTTCGGCACCGGCACCGTCGAGGATGGTGCGGCTGTCCACCTGACTGGACACGGCGAAGGCGATGCGGCTGGGGATGTTGGCCTTGATGAGGCCGGTGATGACGTCCACGCTGGGGCGCTGGGTCGCCACGATGAGGTGCATACCGGCGGCGCGGGCCTTCTGGGCGATGCGGCAGATGGAGTCTTCGACATCCTTGCCGACGACCATCATCAAATCGGCCAGCTCGTCGATGATGATGGCGATATAGGGCATCTTCTCGAGGTTCGGGTCCGTTGCAGCCAGCTTATTGAAGGACTTGATGTCGCGGACGTTGTTCTCCGCGAAGAGGTGGTAGCGGCGCTCCATCTCCTGCACTGCGCCGCCCAGTGCGCCGGCCGCCTTGCGGGGCTCGGTGACGACGGGCATCAGCAGGTGGGGGATGCCGTTGTACTCAGCCAGCTCGACGACCTTGGGGTCGATGAGCAGGAGCTTGACGTCCTCGGGGCTGGAGCGGAACAGCAGGCTCATGATGATGCTATTGACACAGACCGATTTACCGCTGCCGGTGCTGCCCGCGATGAGCAGATGGGGCATCTTGCACAGGTCGGCCACCTGGGCCACACCGGCGATGTCCTTGCCCAGCGCAATGCCCATCGGCGAGGTCATCCGCAAAAAGCTCTGGCTCTCGAAGACGCTGCGGATGTAGACCGGCGTTTTCTTATGGTTCGGCACCTCGATGCCCACGGCAGGCTTGCCGGGGATGGGAGCCTCCATGCGGACATCGGCCACCGCCAGGTTCAGGGCGATGTCATCCGCCAGCGAAGTGATGCGGCTTATCTTGACGCCCGCCATGGGCTGGACTTCATACCGGGTGACCGACGGGCCACGGGAAATATCCAGCACACGGGTGCGGACGCCGAAGCTTTCCAGCGTGTCCACCAGCTTCTGGGCGTTGGCTTTCAGCTCGTCTTCTGCGCCGGAGTCGCTTTCCTCCGGGGCGCGCTCGAACAGCTCGATGGACGGGTACTGATACTGGAAGCTCTCCTCCGTCTCCGCCTCTTCGGCGGGGGCGTTCGCAGCCTGCTCCTCGGAGACAGCGGGCTTTTCCATGGCGGCTGCCACCAGCGTGTTGAGGTCTTTTTCCTCCACCGGGTCGCTGGTGATGCTGATCCAGCCGTCCTCATCCGGCTCAGAGCGGAACGCCACAGCATTCTCGGCGCTGACCGGCTGCGGAGCCGGTTCCGGAGTCGGGGTCAGATCATAGAGCGGGATGCCGAAGGAGAGCGGCGGCTCAGGCGCGGGCTGCTGTTCCGGCTCTTCTGCCGGGGCAGCGGGCGTAACGGTGGGCGTCACCGTCGGCTCGGGCTGGGCCGTGAAGAAGTCCTCGGCGGCGGTATCCACAGCGTCCGGGACGATGGGCGTCACGGTGGCGCGGATGGGCGCACGGCGGAGCGGGTCCATGCCGAAGGTGCCGCCGGGGCCGAGGATGATGGGCTCGATGGGCTCACTGCCGCCCTCGGTGACGGTGGTATGGTCAGGGCCCAGATCAATATCAAAGGGCGCACGGGGCCGGGGCTTTTCCACCTGTACGGGGGCCGGCTCAGGCTGAGGCGGGGTCTGCACTTCCGGTGCGGGCGCAGGGGCAGGCTCTGCCTGTTCGCCGCCCTGCATCACCTGATGGCCCCAGTGGAAGACGCCAGCCAGCCAGCCGGGAGGCTGGATATGGAAGGCGGGCGCGGCGGGCTCTTCGCCGCCGCAGCAGTCCCCGCCTTCGCCCACTTCGTCTTCCGGCAGGTCGTCGCCATAGTCCTCGTATTCCTCCGCCTCGGCCTCCTCGGCGGCGCGTTCTGCCAGACGCTCGGCCCGGCGGGCGGCATTCTGCTCGTGGACGGCAAGGCCCTTTTCGTGGACGCTGCCGCCCACGTTGCAGAGCCACTGCCAGCACTCGGCGGGCGTAACATCGAAAATGTACAGGCTGGCGCAGGCCGCCAGCGCCGCCATGACCAGATTGGCGGCGGGTCTGCCGCAGAGCAGCAGGAGCGTCCCGCCCAGCACACCGCCCAGCGCACCGCCCGAGAGCCATGCGCTCATACCATTCTGATAACAGGCAGCGGTCATCTGCGCGGCGGTCTGGTCGGTGGGGATGTCAGAAAAGACGATGACCGTGCCGCTGGCGAAGATGAGCCCCAGCACCAGCTTTGCGATATGGGGCAGAAGGTCTTCGCCCCGGGTGTAGAGGATGGCCAGATAACACAGTGCCGCACCCACCACGAAACTTCCGCAGCCGAACACGCCGAACAGGACATCGTGCATCGTGCGCCAGGCCGAACTGCCCGGCACGAAAGCCAGCGCCATGAGCACCAGCCCCGCAAACAGGGTGATGAGCCCCGCGGGCATCCGGTCCTGTGTCCGGTTCTTGCGGCGCGAGGCTGTGCTGCGCCCGGAGGTCTTGCGTTTTCTCTTTGCCATGTTTCCTAAAACCCGTTCCTTATTTTATATCATGAAGCAGGGCGCGCTCAGGGCGGCTCTGTCGGTGACGATGGAAGAATTTCGATACTACTCGATTCTTTCATTGTACCACGGGAAAAGTCAAATGGCAATTTATTTCCCCTCGATTTCTCGGTAGAGCCATGCCAGCGCATCCGACAGCCCGCCCAGCTCGTCGATGAGCTTTTCCCGCACGGCTTTTCGGCCATCCAGCACGGTGCCGACGTCCATGACCAGCTCGCCCGTGCGCATCATCAGCTCGGTGTACCGCTTCTCCGAGATGCCGCTGTGGGACGCCACGAAGCCGGTAATGCGCTCCTGCATCTGCTCGAACCAGCGCATGGTCTGGGGTACGCCCAGTATCATGCCGGAATGGCGGACGGGGTGGACCGTCATGGTGGCGGTAGGCACGATGAAGCTCCGCTGGGCGCTGACGGCCAGCGGGATGCCGATGGAGTGGCCCCCGCCCAGCACCACCGCCGCACTGGGCTTGGAGATGCTGGCGATGAGCTCCGCCAGCGCAAGCCCCGCCTCCACATCCCCGCCCACGGTGTTGAGCAGGACCAGCAGGCCCTCGATGGCGGGGTCCTCCTGCACGGCCACCAGCTGGGGGATGACGTGCTCATACTTGGTGGTCTTCTGGCCCTGAGGCGCTTCCACATGGCCCTCCACCTGCCCGATGACCGTCAGGCAGTGGATGGCGTGAGCTCCCCGGGTACGGTAGACGCTGCCCATATCCTCGATCTGCTCTTTTTCCAGCCGCTGCTGCTCCACGGGGATGTTATTCTCTTCCTGTGACATTCTGCGCATCCTCCTTTTTGCTTCATTTCAGCTTGTCCGGCATTCCTGCCGGTTATACTTCGGCAAAGATTTCTTTGCTTTCTCAAAAAAATGTGCCAAATGGTTTGACATTCTGTCTTCGCGCTGTATACTTTATACTAGAGATAAGTTTGTCAAATATGTATCATTATTGTACAAGAAAGTACAAATCTTTTGCCGGAGCACCCTGCCGCTGCGCACTTCTCCCCGGCAATGCTGCGGATAAAAAGAAAGGAGACCTCCCTATGAACACTCCCGGCAAAGCTTCTCTGCCCGTCATTAAGCGCCTGCCCAAATACTATCGCTACCTGCGCACCCTGAAGACCGACGGCATCACCAGCATCTCGTCCCGTGAGCTGGCCGCCCAGATGGGTACCACTGCCTCTCAGGTGCGGCAGGACTTCAACTGCATCGGCGACGTGAATGGCCGTCAGGGCATCGGCTACTCGGTGGAGAACCTGCTGAATATCCTTGAGCAGCTGCTCTTTGGCAACGGCGACCTCCTGCCCACCATCCTTATTGGCTGCGGCCGTCTGGGCAAGGCTGTGAGCCGCTTCATCACCACCGACACCAACGGCTACAAGCTCATCGCCGCCTTCGACAACGCCCCCGACGAGGTGGGCAAAGAGATCAACGGCATCCAGATTTTACACAGCGACGAGCTGGAAGCTTTCTGTGCCGAGCACCACCCCGAGGTGGCTGTACTCTGTCTGCCCCGCAGCGGCGCAGAGGAGATCAGCGGCCGCTTGGTGGCTCTGGGCATCCAGGGCTTCTGGAACTTCTCCCACTATGATCTGTCTGTCCCCTACCCCGACGTGGTGGTAGAGAACGTCCACCTCGGCGACAGCCTGATGAGCCTGGGCTACCGGCTGCGCAATCAGGACTGAGCACATACTACCGATAATACAGGCCCTCTCCGTCAGGCTTTGGCTGAGAGGGTCCTTTCATGAGGAGACTTTTTCGATATGGCAAAGCTTTATTTCCGTTACGGCGCAATGAACAGCGGCAAGAGCACCGCGCTGATGCAGGTGGCCCACAACTACGAGGAGCAGGGGATGCGGGTGCTCATCCTCAAGCCGAAGGTGGACACCAAGGGCAGCGGCGACCTCGTGAGCCGTCTGGGCGTCCGCCGCCCTGCCGATCTGCTGGTGCCGCCGGACATGGACCTGGTGGAGGCCGTCCGGGCCGCCAGCAGCGAGGGCCGGCCTCTGGCCTGTGTGCTCTGTGACGAGAGCCAGTTCCTCACCGCAGAGCAGGCTGAGCAGCTGTTTATGGTGACGGTAGAGCTGAACATCCCCGTCATCTGCTACGGCCTGCGCTCCGACTTCTCCCTCAAGGGCTTCCCCGGCTCCACCCGGCTTCTGGAGCTGGCCCACACCATCGAGGAGATGAAGACCATCTGCACCTGCGGCCGCAAGGCCACCTGCAACTGCCGCAAGGTCAACGGCCGCTTCGTCTTTGAGGGCGAACAGGTAGCCATCGACCTTGAGAACGACGTCCAGTACGTCAGCATGTGTCCCCAGTGCTATTTCCGGGAGCGCAGCGCCTTCTACGCCGCCCGCCGGTGACTCTTTTTCTGATCTTATGCCGTCCGCACGCCGGGCGGCATTTTTTGTATCTTTTCTGCATCCGTGATATATCAGTCGCGCCCCAATTCGCGCGTTTTTTGCACTATTGATATATCAGCTCGGGGCCGGAACTTTCTGTTATCGTTGCTTTTAATGTATACAACGTTCTTTCAACAAATTCTGCCTCGGCTACAAAATTCTTGCAATTCAGGTCAATCTTCTCCTGTTGCATCCCAGTTTTCTATGCAAATCGTTGAAGTATACAAGTTGCACAGTTTTTCGGTCCAAGTTTATTCATTATGGCAATGACGTCAAAACCGGGCAAAAAATAAGCGCAATATTTGTACGTTTTCTGCCGCTATCACTACAATTTGCATCTTTCTTTTTTTTCTTGCCTTTGGTATCATATTTGTATACAACGGATGCTTTGCAGAGGCATCCATGCAAGAAGATGTTTTCTACATAGGAGGAGAACGAAAATGAGCAAGGCAATTTCTCGTCGTGACTTTCTGAAGGTCTCTGGCGCTGTGGGTGCTGCCGGCCTGCTGGCCGCCTGCGGCGGCTCCAGCAACGCTGGTTCTACCGCCACTTCCACTGCCGCTTCTTCCGCAGCAGCTTCCGTGGCCGGCCTGTCTTCTGACCCCGTCACCCTGACCATGAGCTGGTGGGGCGGCGAGTCCCGTCACAACGCTTACCAGGAGGCCATCAAGGCTTTCTCTGCTGAGCACAGCACCATCACCGTCAACCCCACCTTCGCTGCATGGTCCGGCTGGGAGGACACCATG
>OMCD01001061.1_pt1 | contig 17848 bp, 10 predicted proteins | sample 1674171 | NCBI WGS metagenome assembly OMCD01 (sample SAMEA103958149, study PRJEB25191) | human gut metagenome | biome: human-associated habitat [ENVO:00009003]; feature: intestine environment [ENVO:2100002]; material: feces | place: Germany | collected 2013/2015
ATTTTATTTTGCAGTTTTATTTTGTTTTTAGATGTATTCAGTTTGCGGTTTAACATATGACTTCTTGCGATAAAGTATTCTCTCTTAGTTTTACTATCTTTATTGATTAGTTCTTCTGGAACTTTGATTGTTACTTTCATAACTTTTGTAAGTTCATGTATACTTTCATTTGTTCCATCTATATTCTTATATAATGTGATATCTAAGTATTTTCCTACTTTATATCCTTTTGTATTTGTTTCAATAAGTTCATTTGCTTGTGCTTCTTTTACTTCTAATACGATTTCTACTTTCTTACCTTCTGCTACTTCACTTAATTCATTTGCTGTTATTTCTTTGTTTTCAATAAGGAGATCTATAACTTCATCTCTACTTATTTCTACATCTCCTGTTGTTTTAACAGTAAATGATCCTGTTCCTATCTTATCATTTTCTTTTGGTAAGATTACATAGCTATATTCAAAGGATCCTGTATGGTTATTTCCTTTAGCTTTGATTGTTAGAACATGTTTTCCTTCTTTTGTTGCTTGATTATCTAATACTTCATAATCTTCTTTATTTAATGCTTTTCCATTGACTAAAACTTGTTCTACTTCTTGTGTTTGTTTTTCTCCTGTATATTTTAAAACATTTCCTAATACAACTGTTCCTTTATCAATCGATAATGGATTAATTGTATATGTTCCATCTTTAAAAGTAATATCATAATTTGGATTTGATCCTTCTTTTTGACTTACTTTTATCTTATATGTTCCTACATCTTCTCCTTCTTGTCTTGTAAAAATGATACTTGTTAATTTATCATTACCAATAAGTTTATCATTTACATATGTAAATTCAGAGTCTTCATCTCCATATGTCTTTGATGCATCATTTGCAGTAACTGTAATCTTTTTAGCTTTAACAGTAAGATTTATTTCTTTAGATACTTTTTTATAATTCTTACTTTCTTTTTGAATTACTGTAATGTTGACTTTACCTGCTCCTTTGATAACTACATTACCTTCACTATCTACAGTAGCTACTTTTTCATCGCTACTTGCATATTCAATAGCTGATTCATTATCTTTACTTTGAGCATGAATTGTAAATGCTTCATCACCATAAATCTTTTCAACATCTTTTTGATCAACTGTTAATTCATGATTGATTTTATGAACCGTTAATGTTACTTCTTTACTATCACTATCATAGTTATAATCAACTCCTAATGTAACTTTTAATTTTGTTGTACCAGCATTATGAATTGTTACATTACCTTGATCATCTACTGTTGCTACATCCTCATTACTGCTTGTATAAGATAATTTTCCATTACCTTTATGAGATACTTCTAATTTAAATCCTTGATCACCATATTTTTTATCATTCATTTCTTTTACTTCTAATCCAGCATCTGCACCTTTTACTACAAATTCAGCTGTATTTGTACCAGTTAATTTATAATTTTCATCAGTAATACTTGCTGTAACAGTATATTTACCAGCATGACTAGGAACTTCTGTTCCATTAACTATTGTTCCATCATACCCTGTTCCTGTGTAAGTTAATGTTACTTTTGGATGATCACCATTTTCTATATCATTTAACTTAGCTGTAGCACCTGTAATCTTTTCACCATAAGTACCACCATTAGGTGTAATTGTAACAGTGATATCTTTTGGTTTAATTGTATAACTTGTTGTTACATTTTCAGGTAACATATAATTTGTATTACTTACTTTTGTTATTTCCGCTTTATAAGTACCTACATTTTTATGTTTATCTCCATCAACTGTAATTTCACATTTATCACCATTTACTAAGTTATTAACTGTAGCTGTTGGTAATTGTTCTTTACCGTTGTAAGTTAATTCTTTATTCCATTTTAAATCAATTGTTCTAGGATTGATTTTATTTGTGATTTCTTGTACATCTACATCTTTAAAGTTTTTATTTCCTTCTACTTTGTAGTAAACTGTATATTCTTTGGCATCTTTTCCTGTTGGAATTGATGTTGACCAGTTTTGGTTGTCTAAAGAATATTTTACTGTTCCTCCATTAGTAGATGCTGCATTTACTAATTCTTGTTCACTTCCATTATATGTTAGTGTTTTTGTTGTTGGTTTCGTAACAACTGGTGTTGCTTTGGTAATATTGAATTTTACTGTTGTATCAACAGTACCGTCTTCCCATCTATAATTTGTAGGATCTTTTAAAGTCAATTGAACATCATATTCACCTACATTTATACCACCTTTATTTTCTTTAACTGTGTATAGATCATTTTCTGAAATATTTGCAGTTAATGTTTGTCCTGTATATACTTTGCTTTCTACTGTTGGTTTTTTAACTTTTTCCCAGTTAACTGTAATATTATTTAATGTTGTTTTATTTCCTGATTTATCTGTTACTTCGATTTTATATGTTCCTTTTTTTGGAACTAATGTATAAGATGTTACAACTTTGTCATCTACTTTTACTGTATCTAAATTGTTATCAGTTACTGTAAATGTTTGTGTTTTCGTATATGTTTGATTACTTTCTACACCTGATACTTGTGGTGCAATCGTATCAATTACGATACCATCTGTTGAAACATATTTAATATTTCCTGCTTTGTCTGTTACCTTGGCATAAATAACATAATTACTATCTTCACTAAATGTAACAGATGTTCCTTCTTTCCAATCTACTGATTGTAATTGTTTCTTTGATAGTGATTCTTCACTACCTGATTTATCAACATAATAATAGTATTTATTAACTCCACTACCTTCATCAGTAGCTGTAATTTCTGCTTTTTGTGTTTCTTTAAAGAATAAACCGAATGTAATTGTATTTAAAATACTTTTCCATGTTTTATTGGATACCTTTATTTCTGTATCAGGTGCTGTTATATCAGCTACTCCTTCAACTGTAATATTTGTATCTTTTTGAATATTTTTAATTTTGTATTGGTTATTGTTATCTAATTGAATTGTTTCACCATTGACCTTAACAGCGAAATCTTTTGTTTTTGAATAGCCTTTATTCAAGGCAAATGTAAGAGTACTTGATTCATTATAATCAACAACTGTATTACTAACACTTAAAGTATATCCAACTTGACTAGCTGGAACTTTTACTTTGATTTCTTGTCCATTGGCTACATATACTTCTTTTTCAGGTGAAGCATAATAATTTTGACAATCCTTATATCTTACATAGTACTTACCGGTAGATAATCCTTCTACAGTATCTCCAGAAATACTATGCCATTCATTTTCACCATCTTTTCTATATTCCATTGATGAATCAACATTATTTAATTTACCATCTGTTCCACCTTTATATGTTGTTCCTGTGGCTGTTACAGATGTTGGTGCTTCTCTATGTGCTTTGACAATTTCGAATGTAACTGTATTTTGTACAGGTAATTTATAATTTGAATCACTCAATTCAGTTGCAGTTGCAGTATATGTACCTACTTCAGTTTGTTCACCAGAAACAGTCACGTTACATTTGTCATCTCCAACTGTATTAGTAACAGTTGCTGTTGGAACATGTGGTTTACCATCATATGGAATTTTAAATGTATTTGTTCCATCTAGTTTCCATGATAAAGTTGCTGTTCTTTGGGTAATAGTAATAAATTTTTGAGGAGACGATCCAGACTTATAAAGATCCGATCCCGAATTATATATACTTAAATAATATTTTCCTACGTCTGGATATTCTTTATTGACCTTAACATTTGTATCACGATCATAATATTTATATGAATATTGACAATTATCTAACATACTTTCAGGGACAAGTTCTGGTTGTTCTCCATATTCCCATGTGTATTTAACAATGCTAGGTGGAGTAGGTTCTGCTTTTAATACGGTAAATTTAAGTGATTTTGTTGTTAAACTTAAATAATGATTATTTTCAGAAACTACTCCTCTAATACAATAAGTACCAGGTTTTAGACTATTTAGCTCATCTAAACTTATTGATTTATATGCACTGTCGTCATCATCATATTTCTTATATTCATAAGAAACGCGTGCATCTGTCGGAACATAGTAATGACCATTTCCTGTATTCACTTCTACACGTGGACCAAATTTTGATTGATATCCTTGATAAGTATATTCACAATTATCTTGTTTATTCCAATTCTTATCGTAAAAATATATTTTATTTGTCCAATATTCTGCTTTCGTAATTGTGAATTCTCCAGAAACTGAAACTTGATCCATTGTTAGAGTTACTGAATAATCTCCTGGTTCTGTTGGTCTTTTTGATAATTGTTGACCATTTTGATAATATGTTAATTTGTATGAATCTCCTGATATTGGAAAACTATTGGTATTCTTACCATTGGCATTTTCAACCCAAGCAGTGGTTTCTCTGTTATACTCTCCGTTTTGTGTTTTTAATACTATTTTTGCTGTTGTAGTATCTGGATCCTGATAATCACATTCATTATTTCTTTCTTCTTCACTACAATAACCTTTTATTGTTTTTCCACTTTCATCACTGTTATCAAGTACATAGTTCCATTTGTGAACATGTTTTGCTAAATAAATATATTGACCTTCTTCGTCATATTTAAGATCAACTTTGTATAAATTATCACTATTTTTTACAAATTTGATTTTACTCAAATCATTTCTACTTACTCCTCTTGGAGATATTCTGTGTTTTTTTCCATCGTTTATTTTATAATCAATATCAATTGTAATAGGATCTCCATTATATTCTGAAAGATCAATTGTACCATTCTCACCAAGTTGAACATCTACTCCACAACTTTCATCAAACTTTACATTTTTTAGTTTAAGTACTGTCGCTTTATTGTAAATACCAATACGATTTGCTTTAATTGTGACATCATTAACATTCAAAACTCCCTCTTTAGAGTTAAGTCCAACTTTATCAGATACAATCGTTCCACCACTACCATTGATTGTCATTGTTCCTAAATTTCCAACAAATCCACATAGACAGTAAACATCACTCCCACTATAAGTGAATGTATGACCATTCATATTAATAGTTACATCTGTATTCCTGTCAGTCGTAATAAAATCAAACCTTCCATTTTTATCAGGATCATTAATAACATCGCCTAATATATTTAAAGCTATCGTTCCTATTTTAGAGCTATTATATTGTACACGAACTTTTGTACCAGCATTTTCCCATGTAGAATACTTCTTAGTATAATACGTACCTCCTGATAAATAATATGTTCCTGGTGTACTTGTATAATACGTACTTCCATCACTTGAAATATAAGTATCTGCCGCAAATACATTTACAGGTACTTGTGTAAAAATCATCATGAATGTAAGTATACTTGCTATTATTTTCTTTATTTTTATCTTCATAACTTTCTTTTCCTCCCCTTATTTAAAATTATTATGTTTAAAAGTACTTATTTATTTGCTAATAAAAAAACCTCCCTTGTCTATTCATATTTTACTATTTATGATACTTTACTTTTTCATTTGTCGTGAAATGTCGTTTTTAGGGTGTGAAATGCAAATAATAAGAAATAATTATTATATTTTTGTAAATAAAAAAGGCTATATGAATATACGTATAACCTAATTAATAATTCTTAAAACATCTTCCTCATTTGTTACATTAAATATATTTAATGTAAGAACATTTAATTTTTCTAGCGATGTATTTGTAATTTGTTTTTCTAAAGGTCATGATAAGGTTCCTAGTTTTACTTTAAGTTGTTCTTTTAAAGTGTCTGATTTTCCTTTTTCAATTCCTTGATTTTCAAATCTTTGAAATAATTGATCCATTGCCTTACACATATTGATTTCATCTCCTTCTGGTAAGTCTTCTTGCATCCATTGTTTTAAGGTCGACAATAGGTAGTCTCCAATCATTGATATAAGGTTCCATCTCTGATGGTATACTTTTCAATGTTTCTTTTAATGTTTCTGGCAACTTCCATTCTTCATCTCACGTATAGAACACAAAGCTTCCTACTGGATAGACTTCTTGTTTACTTTCAACCTGATTGATATAAATCGTTGCATCATAGTTGAGTATGCGAAAGATCATTTTTTCATCAAAAGTACTTTGATGTTCCACTCCAATAATCACATATTCTCCATGAATACTTGCTTTTCTTACCACATCCCGATATCTTTTGATCTCTGTTGGCCTGTCTACTTTTCCTATCAAGGTCGACAGATCATTTTCTCTTGAAACAAGTTCTTCAGGTTGAATGACCTGTCTCCCGTTAAAGAAAGCATAATTACAAAGATCCGCAAAACATCCTTTATCTCTGAGTAGTTTTTTACAGGTACTGTCACTTGCATTTCTTTCTTTAATGCACATCATCTTTCCTCCTTATATAAATTTTTTATATTAAGGTTTCATACATCGCTTTTTGTTTGTATTTTTTATCATATTTATAAGGAGTTTTTCTGATGCTATTGTACCATGTTATCAAAGACAATTTGTCTCAAATTTGTGTCAAATTTGTGCGTTTTCTAACCATGCGATTTAATTTTTATCTATCATTATTTTAGCTTTCCTCTTTTTCTTCTTCAATGGACGTTTAGTCCAAAGAATACAAAAAAGCTATTGATGGATTAATCCATTTCAATAGCTCCTGTATATAATTGATAATATTTACCTTTTTCTTTAATAAGTGATTGATGATTTCCTCTTTCAATAATGTGACCTTGTTCTAAGACCATAATACAATCACTATTTTTAATTGTTGATAAACGGTGAGCAATAACCAAAGTTGTTCTACCATGCATTAATTTATCCATTCCATCTTGTACAAGCTTTTCTGTACGAGAATCAATAGAAGAAGTTGCTTCATCCAAAATAAGTGCAGGAGGATTAGCAACAGTGGCACGAGCAATCGCTAATAATTGTCTTTGACCTTGAGATAAGTTTGCTCCATCTCCTGTAAGCATTGTTTGATATCCATCAGGTAAATGCTTTACAAATAAATCTGCATTAGCAAGTTTTGCTGCTTCGATACATTCTTCATCAGTGGCATCAAGACGTCCATAACGAATATTATCCATAACTGTTCCAGTAAATAAATGCGTATCTTGTAAAACCACACCTAATGATCTTCTTAAATCATCTTTTTTAATAAGCTTAATATCAATTCCATCATAAGTAATTGAACCTTTTTGAATATCATAGAAACGATTGATTAAGTTTGTAATTGTTGTTTTACCTGCACCAGTAGCCCCAACAAAGGCAATCTTTTCACCAGGATTAGCATAAACATCTACATTGTGTAAAACCATACGATCATCAAAATAACCAAAATCAACACCTTTTAAACGAATATCACCCTTCATTTCTACAAGTTCAACATGTCCATCACTTCGTGGATGTTTCCAAGCCCAATGACCAGTTCTTTTATCTGTTTCTACCATTTTTCCATCAACAGTTTCTACACGACATAAAGTAACAACACCTTGATCATCTTCACTTTCTTGATCTAATAAATCAAAGATACGACCAGCTCCTGCTTGAGCCATAGCGACAGCATTGATTTGTTGAGATATTTGTCCAATAGGTTGATTGAAGCTTTTATTAAGTGTTAAGAAAGCTACAAGAGTTCCGATCGTTAAAGCAAAATGTCCATTTAAAGCAAGAATTGCACCAACAATTGCACAAATAATATAAGAAATATTTCCAAGTTGTACTGTTACTGGCATTAAGATATTCGCAAATTTATGAGCTTGATAAGCACTTTCTTTTAACTCATTATTTAATTTTCTAAAATCAGCAATCGCTTGATCTTCATGATTGAAAACTTTAACAACTTTTTGACCAGAAATCATTTCTTCAATATATCCATTAACTTTACCTAAATCACTTTGTTGTTTAACGAAGAATTTACCTGATAAAGAACCAAGTTTTCTTGAAACAACAAGCATTACCATAAGCATACATACACTTAACACAGTTAAAGGAATATTTAAAATAATCATGGATATAAATGTTGTCACAATAGTCATACAACTTGAAATAAGTTGAGGAATTGATTGTGAAATTAATTGTCTTAAAGTATCAATATCATTTGTATAGACTGACATTGTATCTCCATGAGAAGTTCTATCAAAATAACGAATTGGTAAAGATTCCATATGTTCAAACATATCAATTCTTAAATCTCTTAAAAATCCTTGTGTTACATAAACCATAATACGGTTAAAGGTAAAGGCACAAACAACACCACAAGCATAAAGTGAACCAACACGAATTAAAGCATGAAATAATCCACTAAAATCAGGTGAAGAACTTTTTAAAAGGGGAACAATATAATCATCGATTAATGTTTGCATAAACATTGTTCCTTGAACATTAAATAAAGCATTTCCTACAATACATAGAAAAACAACAATTAAATGTATTTTATATTTACTCCATAACATTTTAAGTAAACGTTTCATTGTTCCTTCTTTCATTATTCTTCCTCCTTCCCTTTCATTTGTGTTTCATAAATTGTACGATAAATTTCATTTGTTTCTAATAATTTTTCATGACTGTCGAAACCATCCACGACACCATCATTTAAAACAATAATACGATTTGCATTTTGTACAGATGAAATACGTTGTGAAATAATAATTTTTGTTGTATCTGGAATACGTTTATTAAATGATTCTTGAATACTCGCATCTGTAGCTGTATCAACAGCACTTGTTGAATCATCTAAAATTAAAATTTTAGGATTTTTAAGTAATGCTCTAGCAATACATAAACGTTGTTTTTGTCCACCTGAAACGTTTGAACCACCTTGTTCAATATACGTATTATAACCATCTTCAAAGCGATCAATAAACTCATCAGCACAAGCTAAACGACAAGCTTCTTTACATTCTTCTTCACTTGCGTTTTCATTACCCCAACGTAAGTTTTGTAAGATTGTTCCACTGAATAAGACATTCTTTTGTAAGACGACAGAAACTTCATCTCTTAAAACTTCAAGATCATAGTTACGAACATCTTGTCCACCAACAACAACGCTACCTTCATCAACATCATATAAACGAGAGATAAGATTTACTAAACTACTTTTAGCACTTCCAGTACCACCAATAATTCCAATTGTTTCTCCACTATGAATATGAAGATCAACATCTTTTAAGACTGCTTCTCCACTACCATGTTTATAAGAGAAAACAACATGATTGAAATCAATTGAACCATCTTTTACTTCAGTTAAAGCTTCTTGAGGAGATACTAAATCAGATTGTTCATTAATAACTTCAGCAATACGTCTTCCTGAAGCAAGTGACATGGTAATCATCACAAAGGCCATAGAAAGCATCATAAGTGACATCATAATATTCATAACGTAACTAAATAAACTTGTAAGTTCACCTGTTGTAAGAGTTCCACCTACGATTGCTTTAGCTCCTAACCAAGAAAGCATTAAGATTGAACCATAAACTGCAATCAACATAGCTGGGTTATTATAAGATAAAACAGATTCAGCTTTGACAAATAATTTATAAATGTTTTGTGCTGCTTTTTTAAATTTTTCATTTTCATATTTTTCTCTTACAAATGATTTAACAACACGAATACCTACAACATTTTCTTGAACACTTTCATTTAATGTATCATATTTAGGGAATACATCATTAAAATATTTTGTTGCATGATACATAATCGTTGCAAGCACAGCCACTAAAAAAACAATGGCAACAACGAAAATCATACTTAATTTAAAATTGATCATCATAGCCATAGAAAGTGCACAAATAAGTGACATTGGTGCACGAATACACATACGAATAATCATTTGATAAGCCATTTGCACATTTGTCACATCTGTTGTTAAACGTGTTACAAGCCCTGCAGTACTATATTTATCAATGTTTGAAAAAGAGAATGTTTGAATGTTTGTATACATCGCATCTCTTAAATTTGCTGCAAAACCAGTTGAAGCTTTAGCTGCATGATTACCTGCTAAAAAACCAAGTGATAATGTTCCTAGGGCAATGACAAACATGAATGCTCCATATTTTGTAACATTAGACATATTTCCAGCTTCAATTCCTTTATCAATAAGACTTGCCATTAATAATGGAATAATAATTTCTAAAACAACTTCTAATGCTGCAAATAACATTGTAAGTAGTGAGTCTTTTTTATACTCTTTAATTTGTTTCATTAAAGTTTTTACCATATTTGACTTCCTTTCCTATTCATTTACCGAACTTCATGAATATTTATAAATCTTCTTTGATGTTATTAATTAATTTATCAGATATTTTAATAAACGAATTTATTTCTTCTTCAGATAAATCTTTAATAAGTTTTTGATGCATTTCTTTCATCTTATCTTCAATTTGTCGATTATGATTTCTTGAAGATTCAGTTAAAACGATTTTCTTTAACCTTGCATCATATTCTACTTCTTCTCGTTCAATCATTCCCTTTTTACACATCAGTTTCAACATTTCTGATGTAGTAGAACGATTGATTGAAAATTCTTTTTCTATATCTTTTGGAAATGTATCAAGTCCATTATCTTCACGCTCTTGAACAAAACCAATAATCCAACAATGCATTAAAGTTGCACGGTCAGGTCGTTGTCCTGTTTCTTTATCCATTGCTTTTCTTAAAAGATTGTTTATAGTCTTAATACGATGTCCAATGGGATCTCTATACATATCATTCCTCCTATATTGTTCGGTTACGAATTGTATGGTAACATACAATTTAAGATTTGTAAACTCTTTTCATAGAAGTTCTTTATAAGTCGTTGTATAATAGAAAAGAAAGTGAGGCAAACAAATGGAAATTAAAGAAAGATTTTTAAATTATGTAAGTTTTGATACTCAATCTGATAGTTATTCACAAACTGTACCTTCTACTTCTAAACAATTAAAATTAGGAAATTATTTAGTTGAAGAATTAAAATCATTAGGAATTAAAAACGCTAAAATAGATGAATTTGGTGTTGTTTATGGAACAATTCCTAGTAATAATAATCATCAAGGAGATGTTATTGGTTTTATTGCTCATATGGATACTTCTCCAGATGCAAGTGGTAAAGATATTCATCCTCAAATCATTAAAGATTATCAAGGACAAAAAATCACTTTAAATGAAGATAAAGAACTTTATCTAGATCCTGAACAATATCCTCAACTCTTACAACTTATTCATCATGATTTAATTACAACTGATGGAACAACTTTATTAGGAGCTGACGATAAAGCAGGTATTGCAATCATTATGCAAATGGTTGAATATATTTATAATCATCCAGAATTTAAACATAATGATATTCAAATTGCTTTTACGCCTGATGAAGAAATTGGACATGGTAGTGATCATTTTAATGTTGAATATTTCAACGCTCAATATGCTTATACTATTGATGGGGGAGATATTCACATTGTAGAATATGAAAACTTCAATGCTTTTAGTGCAGAAGTCAAAGTTCACGGAAGAAGTATTCATCCAGGAAGTGCAAAAAATAAAATGATCAATTCGTCGCGTGTTGCTTACGAATTTGATTCACTTTTACCTGTGCATATGAGACCAGAATCAACTGAGGGTTATGAAGGGTTTAATCACCTTCACTCAATTCAAGGAACATGTGAAGAAACAACTGCTGAGTATATTATTCGTAACCATGATTTACAACAAGCAAAGAAACAATGTCAAGATTTTAAAGACATTGCAGAGTTCTTAAATAAAAAATATGGTTATCAAATTATTGATGTCACAATCACAGAAAGCTATTTAAATATGAAAGAAGCTTTAAAAGATCATATGTTTATTGTAGAACAAGCTTTAACAGCTATTAAAGAAAATGGTTTAGATGCTTATTGTTCACCAATTCGTGGTGGAACTGATGGAGCTCGTTTAACTTTTAAAGGACTTCCTTGCCCTAATCTTGGAACTGGTGGTTTTAATTATCATGGACCTTATGAATATTGTTCACTTACAATGATGGAAAAACAAGTTCAAATTTTACTTCATATTTTAAAAAACACCGCTTCAAAATAAGCGGTGTTTCTTTATGAAAAACAGTTAGAGAAAACTCTAAACTATTTTTTTGACCATTTTTCAAATTCTTCATCAGTAGCTAAAACATAATGAGTTCCATCTACTAAATGTTCAGTACCTTTTGTATAATCTACTCCACTTTCCTTATAATCATAAGTAAATGATTTACGTACTTTTTCTACACGTGGATTAGGATGTGGAATGGCACTTAATAATGATTTTGTATATGGGTGAATTGGATTATCAAAGATTTCTTCAGTAGTTCCTGTTTCTACTAAGTGTCCTAAGTGTAATACCCCAATTTTATCACTGATATATTTAACCATTGATAAGTCATGTGCAATAAATAGATAAGCAATTCCTGTTTCTTTTTGAATCTTTTTCATTAAGTTAACAACTTGTGCTTGAATAGATACATCTAATGCTGAGATTGCTTCATCAGCAATAATTAAATCAGGATTCATAATTAATGCTCTTGCAATACCAATACGTTGTCTTTGTCCACCTGAGAATTGATGTGGATAACGAGAAGCATGTTCTCTTGATAAACCAACAAGCTCAAGAATTTCATAAACTTTTTCATTTCTTTCTTCAATAGAAGAATAAGATTTATGAATATCTAAACCTTGTCCAATGATATCAATGACTTTTTTTCTTGGATTTAAACATGCCATTGGATCTTGGAAAATCATTTGCATTTTTGTATGTAATTCTTTAGCAGTTGCTTTATCTAATTTTCCACCAATTTCTTTTCCATTGAAAACAATTGAACCAGCAGTTGGTTTATATAAACGAATAATACTTCTACCAGTAGTTGATTTACCTGAACCAGATTCACCTACTAAACCATAAGTTTCACCTGGCATGATTTCAAATGAAATTCCATCAACTGCTTTTACAGTAAAGTTACGATTAATTTTAAAATGTTGTTTTAAATCTTTAACGACAAGGATAGGTTCTTTCTTTTCCATTATTCAATACCCTCCTTTTTCATTTTTTCTAATCTATTTTTTAATTCAATTGGCATTTCAACTTTTGGAGCTTTTTCATGCATTAACCATGATGCAACTTTATGAGTCGAACTACCAGGTACTTTAAACATTGGAGGTTCAAGTCTTAAATCAATATTTAAAGCATATTTATTACGTGGAGCAAAAGCATCACCTTTTACTTCATGTGCTAAGTTTGGTGGTGTACCTGGAATTGTGTATAATTCATCATCATCTGTATCTAAATCAGGCATAGATGATAATAATCCCCAAGTATATGGATGACGTGGATCATAGAAAATTTCATCAATTGTTCCAGTTTCTACGATTTTACCAGCATACATAACGTTTACATAATCAGCTACTTTGGCAACAACACCTAAATCATGTGTAATGTAAATAACTGATAAATCTTTTTTCTTTTGAATATCTTGAATTAATTCAAGAATTTTAGCTTGAATAGTAACATCCAATGCAGTAGTAGGTTCATCACAAATTAAAACATATGGATCACATGATAAAGCAATTGCGATAACAATTCTTTGTCTCATCCCACCAGATAATTGGTGAGGATAGTTTTTCATACGTTTTTCAGCATTAGTAATACCTACTAATTGTAATAATTCAACAGCTTTTTTATAAGCTTCTTCTTTTGGTGTGTTATAGTGATGAATCATTGGTTCCATGATTTGATTTCCAATTGTCATTGTAGGGTTTAATGATGTCATTGGATCTTGGAAAACCATGGCAATTTTACGACCACGAATTTCACTTTGCATTTCTTTTTCACTTAATTGACAAATATCTTTAGTGATTCTTTCACCAGTATTTTCATCAGTCCAAGTGTAATTAATAGAACCACCATCAATTGAACCATTACCAGCCATGATACCCATAATTGCTTTTGTAGTAACTGACTTACCTGATCCTGATTCACCAACGATAGCGATTGTTTCACCTTTATATAAATCTAAGTTAACACCACGAATTGCATTAACTGTTCCACTATCAGTTCTAAAAGAGATATTTAAATCTCTGACTTCTAATATTTTTTCTCTTTCTGCCATAATTACATCTCCTTCATAGTTGGATCAAGTGCATCACGAAGTCCATCACCAAATAAGTTGAAACTTAACATTAAGATAGAGAAAATAATAACTGGAATTACCATCATGTAAGGGTAAATAGTAATTGAGTTAAATCCATCATTAATTAATGTACCTAATGAAGCCATTGGAATTGGTAAACCTAAACCAACGAATGATAAATATGCTTCATAGAAGATAGCATTTGGAATAGACATCATAATCATAATAATCATTTGACTATAAATATTTGGTAAAATTTCTTTAAAGATAATGAACATGTTACTAGCTCCTAAAGTACGTGAAGCTAAAACGAATTCTTCTTCTTTTACTCTTAAAACTTGAGCTCTTGTAATTCTTGACATACCAATCCATTCAGTAAATGATAAAGCCATGATAATTGTAAATAATGATGCTTTCATGACCATTAATAACAATGTTAATATTACTAAAGTTGGGATAGAGTTTATGATTTCTTGAATTCTTTGCATTACTGAATCAACTTTACCTCCAAAATAACCAGAGATAAGTCCGTATGTCATACCTACAATCACATCAATAAAGATTGCAACGACAGCAATAAATAATGAATATCTTGTACCTGTCCAAACACGTACAAATAAATCACGTCCATAAGTATCAGTACCAAAGAAATGTTCAGCACATGGTGAGATACTTGAAATTTTTGTATTAATTGCATCAAATTTATATGATGAAAACATTGGTGCAAAAATAGCGAATACTGCAATAACTAAAATACAGATTAAACCAATAACTGCACCTTTATTCTTTTTAAAACGATTTAAAGAATCTTTCCAAGCAGGAAGTGATGGAGCAACAACGTCTTTAGTAATGTCTTGTTTGTCTCCAACGAATTCAAAATCGTCTGGTAAAAATTCAATCTTTTCTAAATCCATTATTAATCATCCTTTCCTAATCTAATTCTTGGATCGATAATTCCATAAGAAATATCAATAATTAACATCATAAAGATATACATTGCAGCATATAAGAATGAACAAGCTAAAATGATGTTGTAATCATTTGATAAAATACTATTAATTAATAATTTACCTAATCCAGGAACAGAACAAATCTTTTCAACGACCATTGTACCTGTCATTAAGTTAACTAAGATAGGTCCTAAAATTGTAATAACTGGAATTAATGCATTTCTTAATGCATGTTTGAAAATTAAAGTTTTACGATCTAATCCTTTTGCTTTTGCAAGAGTCATATATTCACTTGTTAAAACTGAAACCATTTCAGTACGTGTAAAACGTGCAACGTTAGCAATAACACCAACAGATAAAGCTAAAATTGGCATAATTGATGATTTAATTGCATTCGATGAACTATATGAAGTTGGTAACAATCTTAATTTTGAAGCAAATAATAATAAAATTAACATGGCAAATACGAATGATGGGATGGAAACCCCAATTACAGAAATAACTGTAGCGATTGTATCCCAAATTGTATTTTTATGTAATGCAGCAAATACCCCTAAGAACATACCAATAACTGTTCCAATAATTACTGCACATAAACCGTAAATCATAGATAATTTTGCAGCACTTCCGACAAGTGAAGATACTTGCATATCTTTGTATAAGTTAAATGAAACACCGAAATCCCCTGTTAACATATTTTGAATATAACGTACGAATTGAACTGGTATTGGTTTATCCAATCCGTATTGAGCTTCAATAGCCGCTCTGGCTGAAGCACTTAATTTTTCATTGTTAATTGGAGAACCAGGTAAAAATTTAACCATTAAAAATAATACCATTAAAATAACGAATAAAGTAATTAACGAAATAACTAAACGTTTTCCGATATATTTTAAGGTTGAATTACTCATCTTTTTTCCTCCTATATATTTATTAAAAAAGAAACACAATACAGAATACTATATTGTGTTGTCTTCTTTATGTTCTTTTTTTTATTGAACTATTTTGAAACATATTCGAATGTATATGGAACACCAACTGGTTTAATACCTAAGTTTTTAACTTTTGTATTTTGTAAAGTAGCAGTTCCTTTTTCGAATACTGGAATATATCCTAAATCATCCATTAAGATTTTTTCTGCATCAATCATTAATTGCCAACGAGCATTAGCATCAGTTTCAGTATTAACTTTGTCCATAACTGAATCAAATTCAGCATTTGACCAATGACCATAGTTGTTTCCGTTATCTGATAAAGCTAATGTTAAGTAAGTTGTAGGATCTCCATAGTCAGGTCCCCAACGAGTTACAGATAAATCGAAATCACCATTTTTTTGTTTATTCCAGATACGATCTTGTTTAGTTGTAGCAACCATTTCAATTTTTAATCCTTTTAATTTAGAGAAAGAATTTTCTAGATAAGTTGCGAATACATCCATTGGAGATTCATCTGTACCATAAGTTAATCTTAAAGTAATTTCAGATTTTCCTAATTCTTTTAATCCTTCATCTAATGCAGCTTGTGCAGCTTTAACATCATATGAAGTATAGCTTGGAGCTTCATCACGGAAATCTTTTCCTTCTGGAGAAATTGATAATCCTGAAGGTACGAAACCTTTAGCAGCTGTAGAACCGTCTTTTAATACGTTTTCACTTAAATCTTTTCTGTTAATAGCTAATGATAAAGCTTTTCTTACATTTAAGTTAGCTAAATCACTATTTTCTAAGTTTGGTTGAATGTAGAATAAGAATCCTTCAGAAATATTTTTGAATGATTCATCTTTTTTGTATTTATCAACTAAGTCAGAGTTGATGATTGCGAAATCAGTTTCACCTGCTTCAAATGATTGAGCAGCAACTTTTGGTTCTTGAACTAATTTCATAACTAATTTGTCAATTTTAACATCTTTAGCAGCATAGAATTTGTCATTTTTTTCAAATTCAGCAACTGAACCTGGTTCCCAGTTTGTCATAGTGAAAGCACCATTTCCTAAAATAGTTTTAGCACTCTTACCATATTTGTCACCTTGTTTTTCGCAGAATTTTTCATTGATTGGATAGAAACATGGGAATGACATTAATTCATCAAAGAATGAAACACGAGTAGTTGTAGTAACTTCTAATGTTTTGTCATCTTTAGCAACTACACCTAAAGTATTTAAGTCATCTTTAGTTAATTCTTCACCAGCATCAATTTTGTCTGATAAAGCTTGAGCTCCTGCGATGTTAGCAATACCATCACAGAACATGTAATAGTAGTTTCCTTTGTTTTTGAAGATTCTTTGCCATGCATAAACGAAATCGTTAGCAGTAACAGCATCTCCGTTAGACCATTTAGCATCTCTTAATTTATAAGTATGTGTTAAACCGTCTTTTGAAACTTCTGAAGATTTAGCAATACCATATGTAGTAGTACCATCTTTAGCAGGTTTCATTAACCCATCTACGATTGCATGTAATGCAGTAAATGAGCATCCGTCTTCGGCATCAGATGAGTCTAAATTTTTGATATCTAATTCACTTGAATAAGTGTAAGTAGATGAATCATCACCAGATCCCCCACACCCAGCAAGAGTTAGAGCCATCATAGCACAAAGTACCATAGATAATAATTTTTTCATTTTTTCTCTTCCCTTCTATAAATCGCCTTTGTATACACTAATACGTATACAATAAAAATTTATGCTTTAATATTAGTACAATGCGTTATAGAAGTCAATAAAAAAGACGAACTTTGTATACAAAATTGTATTATTGTTTATACAAAAAATATATTTTTCAATCTACATTCAAGAATAAATTAGGATAATTGTTTTTTATACATTTTATTTTGG
>OMCD01001065.1_pt1 | contig 17779 bp, 14 predicted proteins | sample 1674171 | NCBI WGS metagenome assembly OMCD01 (sample SAMEA103958149, study PRJEB25191) | human gut metagenome | biome: human-associated habitat [ENVO:00009003]; feature: intestine environment [ENVO:2100002]; material: feces | place: Germany | collected 2013/2015
TAGGGAGGGGGGATTCGAAACACCCCTCCCTATCTCTGGCCCGCGCGGAGCGCAAGCCACTTGACCAAAAGAAAAAACCTGCCCCGCGCCACCAGCGCGAGAACCAGCTTAAAGAAAAAACCAGCCCTGCCTCTGGCCCGCGCGGAGCGCAAAGCCATTTGACCGAAAAAGAAAACTCACCCCGCGCCACCAGCGCGAGAACCAGCTCAAAGAAAAAACCAGTCCCGCCTCTGGCCCGCGCGGAGCGCAAAGCCATTTGACCGAAAGAGAAAACTGACCCCGCGCTACCGGCGCGAAATGCCGCTCAAAAAGACCTGACGAAAACTACAGCTTCCCTGCGCGAACGCAATTTTTCAAAGTACAATAACAATTAAGGATTCAGTATAATGTCAATGTTAAATCACTTTTTCGATTATAAACCCGAAGTTCTGGCGCTGGATGAAAAAGCCCTCAAGCTCTGCCAGCCCTACTTCAAGCAGATGGAGGACATCCGCGACTACAACCAGCTCAAGATGCTGAAAGCATTTGCGGATACCCAGATGTCCTCCACCGATATGCTGGGTACCACCGGCTACGGCCTGTGGGACAGCGGCCGCGCCAAGCTCGAGCAGATCTTTGCCGAGGTGATGGGCGCCGAAGATGCACTGGTGCGCAGCCAGTTCCAGAGCGGCACCCACACGCTGGCTGTGGCCCTCTTTGGTCTGCTGCGGGCAGGCGATACCCTGCTGGCCGCCACGGGCCGCCCGTATGACACGCTGGAAGGGGTCATCGGTCTGGATGGCAAGGGCAAAGGCACCGGAACCCTGATGGATTACGGCATCAAGTACGACGAGGCCCCGCTGAAGGCCGACTTTACCCCGGACTATGAGCTCATCGCCCAGAAGGCCCCGGGCGCGAAGGTCTGCCACATCCAGCGCAGCCGCGGCTACCTGCAGCGCAACGCCTTCGACCTCGACACCATCCGCAAGGTCGCCGACACCGCACGCGCCGCCAACCCCGACATCATCATCTTTGTGGACAACTGCTACGGTGAGTTCACCCAGAAGGAAGAACCCTGCCAGGCCGGTGCCGACCTCGTGGTGGGCAGCCTCATCAAGAACCCCGGCGGCGGCATCGCCCCCACCGGCGGCTATATCGCAGGCCGGAAAGACCTCGTGGAGCTCTGCGCCTACCGCCTGAACGCCCCCGGCCTCGGCAAGGAGCTGGGCTGCACCCTCGAGACGCCCCGCGATATGTATCTGGGCTTCTACTACGCCCCCGGCGTAGTCTGCGAGGCCATCAAGACGGCCATCTACGCCCAGTGCCTGCTGGAACTGGTGGGCAAAAAGCCCATCCCGCGCTACTGCGAGGCCCACAACGACATCGTCACCTGCTTTGATGCCGGTACGGCGGACGCCCTCATCGGCTTCTGCCGGGGAGTTCAGGCCGCAAGCCCCGTGGACAGCTATGCCGCCCCGGAACCCTCTCCGGAACCGGGCTACACCGATGAGGTCATCATGGCCAGCGGCAGCTTTACCCAGGGCAGTACCATCGAGCTCTCCTGCGACGGCCCGCTGCGTGAGCCGTATACCTGCTACCTGCAGGGTGGCCTGAACTTCGCCGCCAGCCGCGCAGGCGTCCTGCTGGCTGTGCAGAATGCGTATTTTAAGGACTGAACCTCTCAGTTACCTTCGGTGCCAGCTCCCCTCTCGAGGGGGAGTCTAAGATGAAAAGGATCAAAAAATGCCACGATTAAGCGACCGCGTCGGCACCTTTACCGACTCTGTCATCCGCCGGATGACCCGCATCAACAACCAATACGATTCTATCAACCTGTCGCAGGGCTTCCCTGATTTCGACCCGCCGAAGGAGCTGACCGACGCGCTGGCCAAAGCCGCCCACGACGGCCCCCATCAGTACGCCGTGACCTTCGGTGCGCAGAACTTCCGGGAGGCGCTGGCGAAAAAGACCAGCCCGGCGCTCCACCACGAGGTGAATCCCAACACGGAAATCTGCGTCACCTGCGGCGGCACCGAGGCCATGATGGCCGCCATGATGACCATCTGCAACCCCGGCGACAAGGTGATGGTCTTCTCGCCGTTTTACGAGAACTACGGCGCAGACGCCATCCTCTCGGGGGCTGAACCCATCTACATCCCGTTAGTGCCGCCGGAGTATGAGTTCGATTTGAGCCTCATCGAGAAGGGCTTTGCCGAGGGTGCCAAGGCGCTTATCCTCTGCAACCCCTCCAACCCCTGCGGCAAGGTCTTCCGCCGCGACGAGCTGGAAGCCATCGCCAGGCTTGCCATCAAGTATGACGCTTTTGTGGTGACGGATGAGGTGTACGAGCACATCGTCTACGCCCCGGCAGAGCACATCTGCATGGCCAGCCTGCCCGGTATGTTCGAGCACACCATCACCTGCAACTCCCTCTCCAAGACCTACTCCATCACCGGCTGGCGTCTGGGCTACCTCATCGGCCCGGCCTACGTCATCGAGGGCGCCCGCAAGGTGCATGATTTCCTGACTGTCGGTGCAGCCGCACCCCTGCAGGAGGCCGCCGTCGCCGGTCTGACCATGCCCGCAAGCTACTATGAAGGTCTGCGCGCTCTTTACACCGAGAAGCGCGACCACTTCCTTGCCGGGCTGGATGCCATCGGCCTCAAGCACAACGTCCCACAGGGTACTTATTTTGTCATGATAGACATTTCGGATTTCCTCGCCCTGCCCCAGTTCAAGGGCTGGACCGACCTGGAATTCTGTGAGTGGATGATAAAGAACATCGGTGTGGCGGCTGTCCCCGGTTCGAGCTTCTTCAAAGAGCCGGTCAACCACCTCATCCGGATGCATTTTGCCCGCGGCACCGACGTGCTGGACGAGGCCGTGCATCGTCTGGCAAAGCTGACGGAGCTGCTGAAATATAGCAGTTTGCGTTTTTAATGCACAAGCAACAGCCGCAAACTGCATATCGCAAAGATGCGGTTTTGACCGGCACTATTTTTGAAAATTGCGATAAGAAAGAGGACATCATGCGATTTTTTGCGTGATGTCCTCTTTCTCTATAGAGAGATAGATCTTATCAGCGGCCTTGCCCTCTCAGTCTGTAAGTAAGGGGAGCCGCAGCGTGAAAATGCTGCCCTTGCCGACTTCACTTTGCAATGTGATCTCGCCGTGGTGGAGGTGGGCCAGCTCCTGCGCGATGGTCAGGCCGAGGCCGGTGGAGTCGTGCTTTTTGTCGGCGGTGGTATGGAAGTATCGGTCAAAGACAGCGCTCTGGTCTTCCGGCGCGATGCCGCAGCCGGTGTCCTGTACGCTGACACAGGCCGTTTCGCCCTCGGCGCGGCAGTCTACATGGATGCTGCCCCCGGCGGGAGTATAGTGGATGGCGTTGGTGACAAGGTTCTGGATAATTTGCTGTAACCGCACGCTGTCGCCCCAGACAGGCAGAGGCGTGTCGGCGCTGACATGGAGTTCGACACCCTTCTGGTCGGCCTCGCTCCGGCAGGCGGCGCAGACGGCGGCGGCTTCTTCGTTGAGGGCGGCGCGGTCTTCGTTGAGCAGGATCTGCTTCTGCTCGAGCTTTGCCGCGAGGAAGAGGTCTTCCGTCAGCCGCCGCAGGAATTCAATGCGCTGACGCAGAGCCGGAAGCAGGGCCGGAAGGGCCTCGGGGGCCGATTCCAGCGTTTCCAGCCCGCCGCTGACGGCGAAGAGAGGGCTGCGAAGGTCGTGAAAAATGTTGAGCATCATGCTCTTGCGGGCCTCGGTCTCGGCGGTCAGCTCTTTTGTCCGCTCTGCCACCCGGGCGTCCAGCTCCCGGGCCAGCTGCTCGGTGCGGTCGAAGAGGAGAGCGAACCGCCGGCAGACGAACACCATGCAGCCGATGGCAAAGGGAAGGTCGTAGAGGCGGGCGCAGCGCAGCAGGTAGAAGGGAACAGACTCCACAAAAAGCACGCTGTCCAGCCCGGGCATCAGCGCCCAGACCCGGAAGCCGGTGGTGACAGCACCGGGCAGGAGCATCAGAGCGGCACCCTCATAGTCTGCGTTCACGGCGGCCATTAAGTAATAAAGGCAGAGGCACATGCCCGCTACCAGCATCCCGACCCGCAGCGGGGGATAGCTGCTCGTGGACAGCGCAAAGAAGACGACGCATCCGGCGGCAAGCGCAAGGAGCCCCCGCCCGGAGCGGGGCAGTTTTACCCCCAGCAGCCCTGCCGCCAGCAGTGCCGAGGCCAGCACAGTGAGGGAGAAGAAGGAGCGGAGGATGCGCTGGAGCAGACTGCTCCGGATGGCCGGGAAGAAGAAGACCATCAGCGCCCAGGCACTCATAATGACGAGGTAGAGCAGGAAGTACCCCAGCTCCGGCAGGTGCTTATAGTGGTAGAGCGCCAGCAGCACCATCCCCATGGTCACAAAGGCCGTCAGGGCGATGAGCTGAGTCATGGTGCGGAAGCGGAATGCCCGGGAGGCGAAGGCGGAAGTCATCAGCCATGTCTGGGGGCTGCGGCCGCAGGTGAACACCAGCTCCACCGTCTCGCCGGGCGTGACGTCCAGTGCGTACAGCTCCCCCGAGCGCTCGAGGCTGGTGAGGCTCTCAGGGGCCAGCGGTACCGCTGTGTTGGTGACGCAGAGGGTGAGGGACGGGATGTCTTCCCCCACCGTGAAAATAAAGTGCCACTGGCCGGGGGCTTCCTGCCGCCAGCCGTCCAGCGCGATACCCTGGGCGGCGTGCTGGGCTGTGAGCACACTGCCGCTGTGCAGATGCTCGAACTGCGCGTTGCCCCAGATACCGGCCAGCACGATAAAGGACGTAAGCAGGGCGGAGAAAATCAGAATGGGCCATTTTTGCTTCATGGCGATGCCTCCCCTTGTAGATGTGCAAAAAATAAGGTATACTATAGTATATCAAATCGTGCGAAAAAAGGGGAGGGCTGACAGGATGATCCGCGTATTGTTGGTGGAAGATGACCCCGTGATCCGCGACACCACATGCTATTTTCTGAAAAGTCAGCAGAATTTTGAGGTGGTCTGTGCAGAGACAGGCGGCGACGCTTTGAGCCATGCGCGGGAAAAGTTCGATGTCATCCTGATGGACATCCTTCTCCCGGACACCAACGGCGTAGACCTCTGCCAGCGTCTGCGCAGCTGGCACCACTGCCCCATCATCTTCACATCCTGTCTGGACGATACCGACACCATCGTCCGCGCGCTGGAAATGGGCGGCGACGACTTTCTGGCAAAGCCTTATAATAACAAGATCCTGCTGGCCCGCATCATGGCCAACATCCGCCGGGTGCAGATGGACGGCGCAGAGCCCAGCGTCAACGGCTACCACTGCGCGGCCTTCACACTGGATGCCAACAGCCACAGCGTGGAGAAGGATGGCCGCAGCGTCCATCTGGCCGACATGGAATATCGCATCCTCACCCTCTTCATCCGCTACCCGAACACCTTCTTCACAGCCAACGAGCTCTACCAGAAGATATGGGGCAAGGAAAGCCTCGGCGATGTGCGGACGGTGCAGGTACATATCCACAACCTCCGCAGCAAGATAGAACCCGACCCGGCAAAGCCCGTCTACTTAAAAAATGTCTGGGGCAAGGGTTATGTCTTCCAGCCGGACGGGGGCAAGGTTTAAGAATCGTTTTGATGAGAGCGCCGACTTCTTAAGGAAACTTAAGGGGTCGGCGCTCTTTTTGGACTTGTTAAGCAAATAATTAACGAGAATGTCCGGAATTGAACAAAGAAACGGCTAAGAAGTTTAAGGATTCTTAAAAGACAGACCCTTGAATTTGTGTTAAATTATTATCGAACGATGTGGGCGGCAGTGCAAGAAGGTCTGCCGCTGCACGGAGCTATGAGAGAGAAGAAGAAAAAGACACGAAGAAAGGAACCACGCAAAATGAACAAGATCTCCCGTAAAGGTTTTCTGAAGATCGCTGCCGCAGCTGCCATGTCTGGTGTGACTGCCGGTGCTCTGGCTGCCTGCAATGCTGCCAGCTCTTCCTCCGCCGCACCTGCTGCTTCCGGTGCAGCCGGTACCTACATCCCCGGCACCTATGAGGGTACTGCTGAGGGCATCTCTTCTACCGTCAAGGTCACCATGACCTTCTCCGACAGCGCTGTGACCGACGTTGTGGTCGATACCTCCGGCGAGACCGCTTCTTACGGCGCTGCTGCTGCCGACCAGCTGCGTGAGCAGCTGATGGCTGCAGGCTCTGCTGAGATCGACGGCGTTTCCGGTTCCACCATCACTTCCGACGCTGTCATGAAGGCTGCCAAGAGCTGTTACGCTCAGGCCAAGGGCGAGGCTACTGTGACCTCCGTCCAGCTGCCCACCGGTGACGAAAACGATTGGCTGGGCAAGGAGCCTGACATCGACGAGGCTGCTATCACCGAGACCGTGGACACCGACATCCTCATCGTCGGCGCTGGCAACGGCGGTATATTCGCTGCCGCCTATGCTGCCGCCAACGGCCTGAACTTCCGCGTCATCGAGCAGAACGGCAACGTGCAGGATACCCGTCACTGGTACGGCGCTATCGATTCTGCTGCCGCAAAGGAAGCAGGTGAGAAGCCCGCTGACCGTGCCAAGCTGCTGAGCGAGATCTCCCGCTACGCTTCCGGCAAGTGCGACCAGCGCGTTGTCAAGACCTGGATCAATGAGTCTGCTGCAATGCACGATTTCATGCGCAGCATTCTGGAGGATAAGTACGGCTGGACCTGCGATTTCACTTCCGGCGCGGAGGCAGCATGGCCTGCCGAGAACGCCGAGCACAACACCGATTACCTCTTCCCCGTGCAGGAGCACAACTACATGGCCAGCGAGTCTGCCTCTGGCAAGCCCCGTAACGAGCTGCTGCTGGACTACATCCGTGAGCTGGGCTACGATGTTGACTTCAAGACCTCTCTGGCAAAGCTGGAGAAGGACTCCACTGGCCGCATCACCGGCATCATCGCCCAGAGCACCGAGGATGACCACTTCATCCGCTACAACGCCAACAAGGGCGTTCTGCTGGCCTGCGGCGGCTTCCCCGGCAACCCCTACATGATGGAGCAGCTGGATCCGCTGGGTACCTCCGTCACCACTGCCTGCTCCTACTCTCCGGCCGATAAGGGCTACGGTATCCGTGCCGCTGTCTGGGCCGGTGCAAACCTCGACAAGGAAGCGGCTCCCATGCTGTTCGACCGCGGCATCGTGGCTCCCGGCGTGGACGGCGGTTATGTGGCAAGCGACTCCGCTTTCGGCGGCAAGGCCTTCCCCGGCCCCATCCGCCAGTACAACCCCGGCACTCAGCCCTTCCTGAAGGTCAACCGCAACGGTGAGCGCTTCGCCAACGAGAGCAGCCCCTACAACGACATCGTCTACGCTGCTGCCCATCAGCCGGGCCGTGTCTACGCACAGATCTGCGACGCAAACATTCTGGAGGACGCAAAGCGCTTCCACACCATCGGCTGCTCTGCCCAGACCCGCAATGCCGGCGCAGAGTATATCCAGAAGCAGATGGACAATGCAGAGAAGGAGGGCGTCTTCTTCAAGGCCGACACCATCGAGGAGCTGGCCGACAAGCTGGGCTTCACCGGTGAGGCCAAGGACACCTTCCTTGCTACGGTTGACCGTTACAACGAGCTGTACGACAAGCAGAACGACGAGGACTTCGGCAAGCCCGCTTATCGTCTGAGCGCCATCCGCACTGCTCCCTTCTACGGCTGCTGGCTGGGTGCCTCCCTGTTGTGTACCGAGCAGGGCATTGCCATCAACGACAAGGGTCAGGCTCTGGACAACGACAACAAGCCGATGCCCGGCCTGTATGTCACCGGCGATATGTCCGGCTCCTTCTTCGCCAACAACTATCCCTGCCTGATGGCAGGCGTGGCTATGGGCCGCACCCTGACCTACGCCATCAAGGCCATCAAGCAGATGGGCGGTCTGGAATAAGTCATCCCTCAGTGGTATCTGAGCGCATAAGATAAAAAGACACCGCAGAAGTGTGAAAGCTTCTGCGGTGTCTTTCTTTGTCGAAACCCTCTATACACAAAACCACAAATGGCGGAAAAGTCTTAAAAATAGGCTCAGCACACGGCCCGATGGACGGGCAGCGGCTCCACGATGTCGGGATGGATGCCCTCACGGTAGTCGAGGTCGCCCTGGTCGAGGCCGCGCAGCAGCACCTCGGCGGTGGCGATGTTGGTGGAGATCGGCACACTGTGCATATCGCACAGCCGCAGCAGGTTCTGCTCGCTGCTGCTGCCGCTCTCGGCCTTGAGCGGGTCGCGGAAGAAGAGCACGAGGTCTACTTCGTCGCAGGCCACCCGGGCCGAGATCTGCTGGATGCCGCCCAGCTTCCCGGAGAGGTAGCAGTGTACGGGCAGGCCGGTGGCCTGCGCCAGCATCCGACCGGTGGTGCCGGTGGCAATGACTGTGTTGCGGGATAGGATGCCGCTGTAAGCTGTGCAGAACTGCAGCGCCAGCTCTTTGCGGGAATCATGTGCAAGAATAGCAATCGTCATAACGCTCTCTCCTTCATTCCAAGTATAGTGTTGTGAGTGGGCGGATATGCTCGGAAGAGTGTTCTCCGCAGTAAAACGGTCTGAAAAGTTGAAGTCTTGCGGAGAACAATTCTCGATAAACAGACTAAACAAGTGAGATTGTGTCGAATCACACCCTCAATCTAAATTTAACCCGCAGAAGGCCCGGATGTCAAGAGGTTTGTTGTGATTTTTGCAAGACAAAATGGCAAAAGTATGACTATAGCTTTGTGGAGAATGGAGAAAATTTGGATACAAGGAATTATTCTCGGATGTATTTGCAAAACTTTTTCAGCCAAAAGTGTGCTTGAGAAAAAAACGGTCCATCTCGATGAAACAAAAATACAGGCCGGGGCATTTGGCCCCGGCCTGTGGAGAAAATTTTCACCGAAAGGGTGATGCATCCCGGAAAAACCCGAAAATTACCGGGTCTGGCCGTTGCCGTGGATGATGTACTTGTAGCTGCACAGCTCGCCGAGGCCCATGGGTCCCCGGGCGTGGAGCTTCTGGGTGGAGATGCCCATCTCACAGCCAAGGCCGAACTCTCCGCCGTCGGTGAAGCGGGTGGAGCAGTTGACGTAGACGGCGGCACTGTCCACTGCCGCCGTGAAGAGGGCAGCGTGGGCGTTAGTCCGGGTCAGGATGGCTTCGCTGTGGCCGGTGGAGTGAGCCGCGATGTGGGCGATGGCTTCCTCCGCGCTGTCCACGACTTTCACCGCAAGGATGTAGTCGAGGAACTCCGTGTCGAAGTCCTTCGGCCCGGCGGGGGTGCCGGGGATGAGGGCGGCAGCGCGCTCGTCCAGCCGCAGCTCCACCGGGTGCAGACCCTTGGCGGTGCGGTCGGGGCCGAGGCGCTGGGCCAGCTTCGGCAGGAATTCGCTCGCGATGGCGCTGTGGACGAGGCAGACTTCCTCGGCGTTGCAGACGCTGGGGCGGCTGGCCTTGGCGTTCTCGATGATGTCCAGCGCCTTGGTCTGGTCGGCGGTGTCGTCCACGAAGATGTGGCAGATGCCGGTGCCGGTCTGGATGCAGGGGACTTTCGCGTTCTCGACGCAGGCACGGATGAGTCCGGCCCCGCCGCGCGGGATGAGCAGGTCCACATAGCCGACGGCGGTCATCAGGGCGTTGGCCGAGGCGTGGGTGGTGTCCTCGATGAGGCAGACTGCTGTTTCAGGCAGACCGTTTGCCCGCAGGCCCTGCCGCAGGGTGGTCACGATGGCATTGGCCGAGCGCCACGCCTCTTTGCCGCAGCGGAGGATGCAGGCATTGCCGCTCTTGATGGCGAGGGCGGCAGCGTCGCTGGTGACGTTGGGGCGGCTCTCGTAGATGATGGCGATGACGCCCATCGGCACGGCGGTCTTCTCGATGACGAGGCCGTTGGGACGCTCGATGCGGCTCAGCACCCGGCCCACCGGGTCAGGCAGGGCGGCAACGTCCCGGATGCCCTTGGCCATGGCCTCGATGCGCTGAGGCGTCAGGGCAAGGCGGTCCAGCATGACGTCGCTGATGTGCCCCTTAGCGGCGGCCATGTCCTCGGCGTTGGCGGCGAGGATGGCGTCCATGGATTCCGGTGCGCAGAGGGCATCAGCCATCCCGAGAAGGGCAGAATCACGGGTGCCGCTGTCCGAAAGGGCAACGGCAGTCTTGGCCCCGCGGGCGGCTTTCAGAATTTCCTGTGTGGTCATGTTATGCCTCCTGTCTGTGGGCCGCAAAGCGGGTGCCTGCGGCACGGCCCTCGGCGATGTCATAGAGCAGCTCGGGGTGGGCGCCGTTTGCGATGACCATGTCAGCTCCGCTGGAGGTCACCATCCGGGCGGCCCGGAGTTTGGTGGACATTCCGCCGGTACCCAGCGCCGAACCGGCTCCGTCGGCCAGCGCCATCACCTCGGGCGTGATGTCCTCCACCAGCGGGATGAGCTTTGCGTCCGGGTGGGTGTGGGGGTTGGCCGTGTAGAGGCCGTCGATGTCACTCAGCAGCACCAGCAGATCGGCCTTGATGCAGCAGGTGACGATGGCGGCGAGGGTGTCATTGTCGCCGATGGAGGTGATCTCGTCGGTGGCGACGGTGTCGTTCTCGTTGATGATGGGCAGTGCGCCCAGCTCCAGCAGGCGGGTGAGGGTGTTCTGGATGTTCTCGCGGCGGCTGGCGTGCTCGATGTCCACACCGGTGAGCAAAATCTGCGCCACCGTGTGGTCGTAGGCGCTGAACAGCCGGTCGTAGGTGTACATCAGCTCACACTGACCCACGGCGGCACAAGCCTGCTTGGAGGACATATCGGTAGGGCGGGCGGAAAGCGACAGCTTGCCCACACCCATGCCGATGGCACCCGACGACACGAGGATGACCTCATGTCCGGCGTTCTTCAAATCGCTGAGCACTTTTACCAGCTCTTCGGTGTGGCGGATGTTCAGCCGCCCGGTGGCGTGGGCCAGTGTGGAGGTGCCGACTTTGACTACGATGCGCATAGATCAACCCTTTCCCATCTCTTTGGTCTTGTTGTAGGAGGCGATGACGGCGTCCATCACCGCGCCCCGCAGGCCCTTTTCTTCCAGCACCCGCACGCCCTGGATGGTGCTGCCGCCGGGGCTGCACACGGCGTCCTTGAGTGCGCCGGGGTGCTGGCAGCTCTCAAGCACCAGCTTTGCGCTGCCCAGGACCATCTGGGCGGCGTACTCCTGCGCCTTGGCACGGGGCAGGCCGCAGGCCACGCCGCCGTCGGCCAGCGCCTCGATGAACTGGTACACCCAGGCCGGACCGCAGCCGGACACGCAGCTGGCCGCGTCGATGAGGCTTTCCGGCACAGCATCCAGCCGCCCGGCGGGGGCCATCAGCTTCAGGAACTCGGCCTCTTCCTCGGCGGTGACATTGGAGGTGCAGTACTGGATCATACCGGCCCCCACCGAAGCGGGCGTGTTGGGCATGATGTGGATGACGGGGTAGTCGCTGCCCGCCATCTCCTGAATGCGGGCGATGGACAGGCCCGCCGCCATGCTGCACAGCACGAAGCGGCTGGGCCGTTCGGCCAGCGTGAAGCGGAGCGGTGCCAGCAGCTCCTCCATCATCTGGGGCTTGACGGCTAAGAAGATGAGGTCGCAGCGGCCTGCCACCTCGTCGTTGATGGTGGTGTTGCAGCCCAGTTCAGCGGCCAGAGCCTCTGCCTTGGCGGCGGTGCGGTTGGCCAGCCAGACGTTCTGCGGGTCTGCCGCCTTGCAGACGGCCCGGGCGATGGCTCCGCCCATGTTGCCGCAGCCTAAAAATCCGATGGTATTCAGCATAAGAAAAAAACCTCTTTCCCAATCAAAAGAACAGGGGAGATTCCCCCCTCTGTGTCTCCATTGTAAGCAGGGCCGGGGGAGAAATCAAGAGGAAAGCCGGAAAATGTCAAAGCTTTTCAGAAAGCTCCTGATCGACGCGCTGCCCGGCGGCGCAGGCTTTTTTGCGGTCCGAATCTTAAGAAAACATAAAAAGTTCATGAAAAAGTCGAAAAAGGTGCTTGCACCTGCACGGGCGGATGAGGTATCATAATAGATAGAAGTTGGGAAACGCCGCACAGAACGGGGCAAACGCGAAAGGATGGGCATTCTCGTGGCACAGACGACAAAACGCGCGCTGGAAGCATCGCTCAAAAAGCTGCTGCTCCGCAAGCCGCTGAATAAGATAACGATAAACGACATTACCGAGGACTGCGGTGTGAACCGCATGACCTTTTACTACCATTTCAAGGATATTTACGATTTGGTGGACTGGATCCTGGTGGAGGATGCCACAGAGGCACTGGAAGGCCATCAGGACTATGAGACGTGGAGCGACGCCTTCCGCGATATGCTGGAAAAGGTGCAGGCCAACCGGGTGCTGGTGCTGAATGTCTACCGCTCCATCAGCCGGGAACAGGTGGAGCAGTACCTCTATAAAATGCTTGACCCTCTGCTGCGGATGTTTGTGGAGCGTGAAAACATCCCGGTGCAGGAAGAGGACAAGCAGTTCATCATTGATTTTTATAAGTATGGCTTTGTGGGCATGGTGCTGGAATGGATACGCCGCGATATGAAGACCGAACCGGCCATCATGGCCGAACGGCTCAACACCATGATGCAGGGGGATCTGAAGCGGGCGTTGCTGCGCTTCAGCACCGACGGCAGAGCATCAAAAATCGACGACTGATAAAAATTTGAACAAGCAGAGCAGGATGATAGAAAAACTATCACCCTGCTCTGCTTGTTTATAGAACCTTTGTCGGAAAAATGTTAAAGTATTGTCAAAACAAAGGGCCGGCAAAGACCCACACAAGGAGGCAGACTTTTATGAGTATCGCGTTGGAGCCGTTGAGCCATAAGGTACAGCGTACCGCTGTCGGAACGATGGTGGATGTGGCACTGGCTCATGCCAGAAAAGACCGTCAGAAGGCGTTTGCCGAGATGGTGGACGTCGCAAAGCAGTTCTATGGAGACTCGTTCAGCGAGGAGACGTATGAGCACGCCCGCGCAGTGCTGACCGATGAGGACAGCAAGTGGTCAAAGCTCATCAACTGTGTGCTCGACCAGACCGCGCCCAACGTGGCACGCACCACGGCGCTCAACCTTGGCTATGAGGCGTTCTTCCGGGGGACAAAGACCATCCGCGAGAACCGCACAAAGTACCACTGCAACATTCCGTGGCTGATCCTGTTCGACCCCACTTCGGCCTGCAATATGCACTGCGTGGGATGCTGGGCGGGCGAGTACGGCCACAAAAACAACCTCAGCTTTGAGGATATGGACAAAATCATCACCGAGGGCAAGGAGCTGGGGGTCTATCTCTATATGCTCACCGGCGGCGAGCCTCTGGTGCGGAAGGCGGATATTCTCCGTCTGGCAAAAAAACACAACGACGTGCAGTTTGCGATCTACACGAACTCGACCCTCATCGATGAGCCGTTCTGTGAAGAGGTCGTAAAACTGGGCAATATCGCCTTCATGCTCTCGATCGAGGGAACTCCCTCTACCAATGATGCCCGGCGGGGCGACGGCCACTATGCCGCTGTCATGAATGCGATGGACTTGCTCAAGGCCCACGGGATCCTTTTTGGCACTTCCATCTGCTATACCAGAGACAATCTCGAAGCCGTCACCAGCGACCACTTTATGCGGATGCTCTGCGACAAGGGTGCGCACTTCGGGTTCTACTTCCACTATATGCCGGTAGGCAACGAGGCCGCGCCGGAGCTGATGCCCACGCCTGCTCAGCGCAAGTACATGATCGAGCGCATCCGGTATCTCCGCTCCGAAAAGAGCGATATTCCGTTCTATCCGATGGACTTCCAGAACGATGGCGAGTTTGTGGGCGGATGCATCGCAGGCGGACGCAACTATTTTCATATCAATTCGGCGGGCGATGCAGAGCCGTGCGTCTTTATCCACTATTCCAACGCCAACATCCACGACAGCAGCATCCTCGATATTCTCCGCAGCCCGCTCTTCATGGCCTACCACAACGGCCAGCCCTTCAATAAAAACCACCTGCGTCCCTGCCCGATGCTGGAGAACCCCGAGCTTTTGCGCCAGATGGTGCATGACACCGGTGCTCACAGCACCGACTTGCAGTCGCCCGAGAGCGTAGACCACCTCTGCGATAAATGCGGTGCGTATGCGGCCGACTGGCAGCCTGTAGCCGACGAGATCTGGTCGCACGTCACCCTCAGGGAGAGCCGGTACGAGAATTACAAGGATTGGGAACCGGCGCATTCCACTGCTCACGCGAAATGACTTTATCGGTCTTTCAAAGATAAAATTGCGCAGAAAAGCCCCCATCTTCACCGGCTGAGGCAGCCGGGAGGATGGGGGCTTTATCTTGTTATTTTATTCTTCGCCGGAATCAATGACGATCTCGGTTTCCGTTCCTTCATCTTCCACAGGTGCGGGAGCCGGGTCGCCGGGATCGCCGAACTCGTCGTGGTAGACGGTCATCTGGTCGAGCTGGCCGTTGCGGCGCAGGCCGTGGAAGACCAGCTTCTTGATGACGTCATAGATGACGGCGAACAGCGGCACGCCCACGATCATGCCCACGAAGCCCCACAGACCGCCGAACAGCAGGATGGAGAAGAGCACCCAGAAGCTCGAAAGGCCGGTGGTGTTGCCCAGGATCTTCGGGCCGATGACGTTGCCGTCCAGCTGCTGGAGCACCAGAACGAAGAGCACGAACCAGAGGGCCTTGATGGGACTCTGGATGAGGATGAGCAGCGTTGCAGGCACGGCACCGATGAAGGGACCGAAGAAGGGGATGACGTTGGTGACGCCGATGATGACCGACACCAGCAGTGCACTCGGGAACTTGAAGATGATGCAGGCGAAGTAGCAGAGCACACCAATGATGGCGGAGTCCATGATCTTGCCGTTGATGAAGCCGCCGAACATCTTGTCAGCGTAGAGGACTTCCTCCTGGATGAGCTGCGCCCAGTGGGGCTTGACGACACTGTAGAGGATCATCTTGGCCTGCTTGGCGAACTTTTTGCGGCTGGCCAGCAGGTAAACAGCGACGATAAGGCCGATGAGCAGATTCTTGAACCAGGTCACCACACTCATGACGCCGACGCCCACACCGCTCAGGATGCCTTGTATATTCTGCAGCGAGGGGAGGAGGGTGGTGCGCAGAGTGGTCAGGTTGTCAGCAATGGCATCGTAGGCATTGTTGAAATAGCCCATCAGTGTCTCATTATCCAAGAAGACTTCCTGTGTGTTCACCCACCGCATGAACCGGGTGATGCTGGTCTGCGCGGTGTAGTAGAGGGAGGTGACGCTTGTGATGAGCTGCGGCACCACCATCATCACGAGGGCGTAGACCACCAGCACACCGAACAGCAGAGTCGCCGCAATGGCAAGCATATTGGCCATGCTGTGGAGCTTTTCGGGGAAGATGCGGTGCAGAAAGCCCTCAATGGTGTTGCACACCGGCTTGAGCAGATAGGCGATGACGGCACCGTAGATGAAGGGCATCAGGATGCCGGTCACCTTGGAGACCGCGTCGCCGAACCCGTCGAAGCGGTAGATGAAGAAGAAGAACAGGATGCTTAGACTTATCGCACCAAAGCCCGCGAGCATTCCGTAGAGATAAGGCTTGATGTGCGGCTTTTTGTCCATCATGTGTGACTCCATTCCTGCCGCAGACGGCAGGAGCCGGTACGGCGATGTTTAGATTTTGTTGCTGCGGCGCCAGATGTGCATCTTCTCGGCCTCTTTGATAAGCTCCTCGCGGAAGTCGGGGTGTGCCACATTGATGAGGGCTTCGGCCTTCTCCCAGGTGGTCAGACCCTTGAGGTTGACGCAGCCGTATTCAGTGCAGAGGTAATGCAGATTGGCGCGGGTATCGGTGATGATGCTGCCGTTTTCCAGCGTGGGACGGATGCGGCTCTCGAGCTGACCGGTCTTCTTATTAAAGAAGGTAGAGGACAGGCAGATGAAGCTCTTGCCACCCTTGGAAAGGTATGCGCCCAGCACGAAGTCCAGCTGGCCGCCTGCACCGGAAATGTGCTTGACGCCGGCGCTCTCCGCATTCACCTGGCCGAACAGGTCGATGTCCACCGCATTGTTGATGGAGATGAAGTTGTCCAGCGCGGAGATGCTGCGGATGTCGTTGGTGTAATCGACGGGAGCAGACATACACTCGGGGTTGTTGTTGAGGTAGTCGTACATCTTCTGGGTGCCGGCACCGAAGGCGTAGACCTGACGGCCCTTGTCCAGCTGTTTGTGTGCGCCGGTGATCTTGCCGGCCTTGGCGATGTCCACGAAAGCGTCAACATACATCTCGGTGTGGACGCCCAGGTCCTTCAAATCGCTCTGGGCGATGAGGCTGCCGATGGCGTTGGGCATACCGCCGATGCCCAGCTGCAGGCAGGCACCGTTGGGGATCTGCGGCACGACGAGATTTGCGACCTTCAAATCGACCTCGGAAGCGGGGCCGGCAGCGGCCATCTGGCCGATGGGCGGATTGTCGCCCTCCACGATGCCGGTGACCTGGGAGATATGGACACAGTTTTCCATACCGCCGAGGCAGCGGGGCATATTGGTGTTGACCTCCACGATGATCTTCCTGGCCTTCTCACAGACAGCACCCAGATGGGAAGCGCTGGGGCCGAAGTTGAAGTAGCCGTGCTCGTCCATCGGAGTCACCTGGAAGACGGCGATGTCCAGCGGGTCGGGACTCTCGCGGTAGTAGCGGGGCAGCTCCGAATAGCGGATGGGGGAGTAGAACGAGAAGCCCTGTGCGATGGCTTTGCGCTCGATGCCGCCCATGTGCCAGCTGTTCCAGGTCATGTGGGCAGCGGGGTCGTCGATCTGGAAGATCTCAGGTACCCACATCAGGATGCCGCCGCGGAAATTGACGTTCTCCAGTTCGGGCAGGCGCTTGGCAAGGGCGGCGTCCACGGCCACGGGGGTGTTGACGCACCAGCCGTAATCCACCCAGTCGCCGCTCTTGACCAGAGAAGCAGCCTGCTCGGCAGTCATCTTTTTCTGGGCATACATTTCCATGAAATCCATTATAAACCATCCTCTCCTTTAAGAACATAAAAGAATTGTAAATTTATTATTTACAATTCTACGGGACAAAATCTTAGCCGGAAATTTACCGTTTCTTTCCAGTCCGGACACTGTCTTATCACACTTCGGCGGTATCCTTGGGATCAGCAGGGCAGAAGCCTCCGGCAGCGGCACACCTGCACAGCTTAGTTATAACATTAACAAACATTATAATCAAGCCCTCTTCCGCGAAAAAATGTCTCGCAGGACAATTTGACTAAATTTCTTAGGTATTTGTGGCGATTGTTTGGTATAGCAAAAACAATTTTTTTCGAAAAAGTACTTGATAAAATTTTGACGATATGGTTTACTAAGGGTGTACCAAGATGATGCGCCCCAGTGCGACGTTGATTGACTAAAAATTAACGATATTGCGATGGCGATGCGGTCTGGTACTTGAAGCAGAAACTGAAAAGTGCTATCATGGCAACACCAAATGCGCTTTTCCAAAGCGCGCAAATAAAGGAGACCATACCGATGGCAACAGCAGTTTACCCCGGGTCCTTCGACCCGGTCACGAGAGGACATCTCGACATCATCAAGCGAGCTGCAAAGATAAACGACCAGCTCATTGTGGCAGTGCTCATCAACAGCGCAAAGAACCCTCTGTTCACCGTAGAAGAACGGGTGGCGCTGCTGCGGGAGTGCTGCAAGGACATCCCGAATGTGACGGTGGAGAGCTTCGACGGCCTGACCGTGGAGTTCGCCAAGAAGCGCCACGCTT
>OMCD01001080.1_pt1 | contig 17623 bp, 16 predicted proteins | sample 1674171 | NCBI WGS metagenome assembly OMCD01 (sample SAMEA103958149, study PRJEB25191) | human gut metagenome | biome: human-associated habitat [ENVO:00009003]; feature: intestine environment [ENVO:2100002]; material: feces | place: Germany | collected 2013/2015
TTCTCTTTTTCATGAATAGTCCTCCTTGTTGGTTTCGGCGTAGTTGGGCCGGAGTTGAGCAACCAAATTTTTCTCGTTCAGCCAGACGCAAAGCCCCTGTTGGAAAGCTGCTTTTGTTACCGGCTCCAGCAGAAAATAATCTGCACGCAGTCGGAAAGCATGAAGCGAAAAATCAAGGTCACTGCACCAAATGACACCACATCCCGGATATAAGGAGCGGAGATGTTCTGCTGCATTCAGTCCGGACACTCCGGGCAGTGCAAGAAGCACTACAGCCGGCACAGTTTTCTGTATCTGTTCAAAAAAGCTTTCCTGGTTCTGATAGAGTTCAACCAATGGAAAGATACTTCTCTCAGTACAGTAATCAATAATATATTTTGCATAATCCTGTCCTTCTTTTTCATTGACAGTCAACACAGCAATACAGTACACCAAACCCCTCCTTTTTTCTGTTAAACTCTTTCCTGTACCTGTTAAGCACATTATAAGAAAGCAGAAATTTATTTCAATGATTCTGTCACGAAAGGAATAAAAATAGCACGAATTGTAAATCAGCCACCTGTTTTTGTGATATACTGTTTCCAGAACGTACCATTACCGGTACAAAATAAAAAGGAAGATTTACTATGAGAATTGCAATTGTTGATGATATTTCAGAAGAACGGACACTGCTTCGCAACAGACTGGAATCTCAATTTTCCAGGCGCAATGTCCACGTAGATATATTTGAATATGAAAATGGAGAAACTTTCCTCACTGCAGCGAAGGAATGTCCTTTCACGGTAGTGTTTCTGGATATTTATATGAATGGTTCTAACGGGATTGATACAGCAAAAGAACTTCGCAGATCAGATACTGACTGTCTGCTAATCTTTACAACAACTTCTACCGACCATGCATTAGAGGGATTCCAGGTCCGGGCTCTGCACTATCTTGTAAAGCCCTACAGTGAAAATGATATTTCCGCACTGGCCGATGAAATCCTTTCCCGCATCCCGGATTCCGGGAAATACATAGATGTAAAGGTAAACGGCAGTAATATTCAGATTCCCTTCCGGAAAATAATCTACGCAGAGCATTTTTCCCATATGATCCACATCCACACTGCCGGTGAAAGGGAACTGGTCACCCGCCAGTCCTTTGATTCCTTCATAACCTCCCTGAAAATGGACTCACGTTTCTATCGGTGTAACCGGGGCGTTGTGATCAATCTGGAGCATGCCGTTGATTTTGACGGAACAGGCTTTCGCCTTGATAACGGAAGCAATGTCCCTGTCAGCCGGAAGCTGCTGAAAAACGCCAGACAGACATTTATGGAATTTCTGTTCCAAAGGAGGTCCTGAAATGACTGACATACTTCGCCCTGTACTTGAACTTTCCGTAATCATTCCCGGTATACTGCTGGCATATCTGCCTGTAAAGAACTATCTGAGACAGACACCGCTTAAGCTGACAGCATGGCTTCTTCCCCTTCTTCTGGGAATCTGTATTTTGGGAGGGGCAGTTTGCTGTGCCCTGCAAATTCCCACCAGATGGTTCCTGTTTCCTCTGCTGCCTGTCATTATGCTCATTTACCATAAAACATTAAAAATCTCTGTCTGGAAATCCGTCAGTATTTTTCTGGCAGTCTTCGCAGTTTTTACATGTGTCAAAAGTCTGTCCCGGGCAGTCAATGCACTTATGACTGCTGACCTGCATATTACAGAAAATGAACTGTGGTTTCATACCGGTGCCGGAATTTTCTATAATGTCATCTGCCTGCTGTTTGTTCTGGCAGCCTGGTATCCTGCCTGCCACTGTGTACAGACAATGATCGCAGACGAGAACTTTGCCCAGACCTGGTATGTATTCTGGATTCTTCCGGTAATCTTCATAGGAGTGAATCTTTTTATGATTCCCAAACACCGCAGCACTTTATATACCGGGCGTATTCTGCAGTGTTATATTGTTTTCAGTCTTGTACTGCTCATAATCCTGCTTCTGTTTTATGTTATGTTTCTTATGATGGCAGTCAGCCTGAACAGAAATGCCAGACTTCAGCAGGAGAACCATTTTCTTTCCCTTCAACAGGAAAGATACGAGAATCTCTGCATGGCCATTGAAGAAGCAAGGCAGGCACGTCACGATATCCGCCATCATTTTGTCCGTCTGTCCACTCTGGCAGAACAGGGTGACATAGAAAAAATTAAAGAATATCTCTCTGCTGCAACCGGTAAAATCTCTGGCTATAACCTGCATTTCTGTGAAAATCAGGCTGTTGACAGTGTTTTCGGATATTATTCCGCCCTTGCCAAAAGAGAAAACATCCCTTTTCATGCACTGGTTTCCCTGCCTGCTGATCTTTCCATAGATGAGATCAATCTGTGCCTTGTGTTTTCCAATCTGCTGGAAAATGCCATCCAGGCAAGTGTAAAAACAGCGCCCGCCCGCAGAAAGATTAATGTGGAAGTTTATCCCCACCATAATCATCTGCTTCTGATTCATGTGGAGAATACCTTCAATGGCAAAATACAGCAAAAAACAATATTTTCCAATCCTCCAAACACTCCGGAAACGGCATAGGGATCGAATCTGTCCGCCACATTACCGACAAAAACGGCGGTGCGTGTGACTTTACCTATAAAGATGGTATTTTCTCTGCAAAAATAATGCTCCGGATATAATCAGTTATTGATTATACCCGGAGCATTTTGCAAAAATATTCAAATATCTCTTGAAGTATCTAAAATTATTCCATACACTCATCCAGAATTGCAGCCATCTTGTCGATGTGTTCTTTTGTGATCACAAGCGGAGGTACGATTCTCAGTACATCACTGCCTGCAGAGATCACCAGCAGTCCTTTTGCAAGAGCAGCCTTTACAACTTCACCAACCGGGCGGCCCTGGATCACGATTCCCTGCATGAAGCCCATGCCTCGTCTTGTTGCAGCGCATTCATGTTTTGCAACAATTTCATCCAGTTTCTGTTCCAGATATGGAGTCATTTCCTGTACATGTTCAATGATCTTATCATTCTCATAAATGTCAAATACTTTGCTGACTGCAGCACATACAAACGGGTTTCCACCGTAAGTTGTACCATGATCACCTGGCTCCAGAGAAGCTTTCGCAGCTTTTTCGCTCAGTACAAACGCACCTACCGGCACACCACATCCAAGAGCTTTCGCACTTGTCATAATATCCGGCTGTACACCGTATGCCTGCCATGCAAAATAATGTCCGGTTCTTCCCATACCGCACTGAATTTCATCGAAAATCAGCATAATATCTTTCTCGTCACAGATCTGACGCAGACCTTCCAGAAATTCTTTCTTCGCCGGATAAATACCACCCTCACCCTGAACAACCTCAGTAATAATTGCGCAGGTCTTATCTGTGATCTGAGCCTTTACGCTCTCAAGGTTATTGAAATCCGCAAACTTCACACCACCCATCAGAGGCTCAAAGGGCTCTCTGTAATGAGCAGTTCCTGTCACGGAAAGAGCTCCGATACTTCTTCCATGGAAGGAATGGTTCATGGCAATGATCTCATGATCTGCATGTCCGTCACGTACATATGCATATTTCTTAGCTGCTTTTAAAGCACCTTCGATTGCTTCTGTACCACTGTTGGTAAAGAATGCCTTACTCATTTTACTTGCCTTTACCAGCTTCGCACCTGCTTCGATGATCGGCTCATTGTAATATAAGTTGGAAATATGCATCAGCTTATCAATCTGATCTTTTAATGCTTCATCATATCCCGGATAGTGATATCCCAGAGAATTTACAGCAATACCTGCTGCAAAATCCAGATATTCCTTTCCCTCGGAATCATATAAATAACATCCCTGTCCCTTTTCAAAAACAACAGGAAAACGATTATAAGTGTGAAGGATACTCTCTTCGGATTCCTTCATCTGTTCATTCATGTTCATTGTAATATTTCTCCCCATCTTCTCTCAGAATCGCAGTACCAATACCTTTGTTTGTAAAGATCTCCAACAGTAAGCTGTGCGGAATTCTTCCGTCAAGGATATGGACTCTGTTAACGCCTTCTTCAATGGCATCAATACAGTTTTTCAGCTTCGGAATCATACCTCCGCCTACATAACCGTCATCGATCAGTTTCTGTGCTTCATCTACATGAAGTTCAGAGATCAGGCTGGACGGATCATCTTTGTCTTTATAAACGCCTTCAATATCAGAAAGGAATGCAAGCTTCTCAGCATGAACAGCCTCTGCAATGGCACATGCCGCATCATCCGCATTAATATTATAAGTAGCGAACTCATCGTCATAACCTACCGGGAAAATGATCGGCAGGAAATCTTTCTCCAGAAGATCCTCCAGAATCTTCGGCTCAACCTTTGTAACTTCACCAACAAATCCGATGTCTCCGCCCTCTGTCTGTTTCTTGCGGCATTTCAGCAGACCACCGTCTTTACCGCTGATACCAACAGCATTTACACCAAGAGATTCCACCATGGCAACCAGTTCCTTGTTCACCTTCGCAAGAACCATCTCTGCGATCTCCATAGTATCTTTATCTGTTACACGAAGACCATTAATAAATTTCGGCTCCATACCTACCTTGCCAACCCAGCGGCTGATTTCCTTACCACCGCCATGAACGATGATCGGTTTGAAACCAACCAGTTTCAGAAGAACAACGTCCTTGATCACATTCTTCTTCAGTTCATCATCCAGCATGGCACTTCCGCCGTACTTTACAACTACAATTTTACGATTAAATCTCTGAATATAAGGAAGTGCCTCAATCAGCACCTCCGCCTTGTCCAAATATTTCTGATTAACCATTATTCTCTCCTTTTTCCAGTCAATGTCTGGTCTCCATCCCTGCTTATTGCTTTTCGCAATTAAAGCAGGAGACTTACCTGATTCGGTTAAAATCACCCTTATTCACAGAATTTTGTTATGAACGGTAATCTGCATTGATTTTTATATAATCATAAGTCAGGTCACAGCCCCATGCAGTTGCTGTGGCATCACCCATCTTCACATCAGCGATTGCTGTGACAGCTTCCTCAGAAAGAATCTTCGTTGCCTCTTCTTCACTGTAATCCACAGCCACACCATTCTCAATAATCTGGATCTTACCAGCCTTACTCTCAAAGAACAGATCCACCTTCTCAGGATCAAACTTCGCACCGGAATATCCCATAGCACACAGGATTCTTCCCCAGTTTGCATCATGTCCGTAGATAGCAGCCTTTGTCAGAGAAGAAGTAACAACAGACTTGCTCAATGTAACCGCCTGCTCCTTAGATTCTGCACCAATGATCTTCACCTCAAACAGCGCAGTCGCGCCCTCACCATCACCTGCAATCTTTTTCGCCAGAGTAGTATTGATATAATTCAGCGCAGCCTTGAAAGTCTCGTAATCCTCACCCTTCTCTGTGATCTCCGGATTCTCAGCCAGACCATTGGCCAGAAGAAGAACTGTATCATTGGTAGAAGTATCTCCATCAACAGAAACCATATTGTAAGTATCCTTAACATCCTCACTTAACGCTTCCTGCAGCATCTTCTTGGAAATCTTCGCATCAGTAGTAACAAACCCAAGCATTGTACACATATTCGGATGGATCATACCGGAACCCTTACACATACCACCAACAGTAACCGTCTTACCGCCAATTTCAATCTGAACAGCAACCTCTTTCTTCTTGGTATCAGTAGTCATGATCGCCTTCGCCGCCTCAGTACCAGCCTCCAGAGAACCATCCAGCTTCGGCGCCATCATCTTCACACCATTCTTAATACGGTCAATGGGAACCTGCATACCAATCACACCTGTAGAAGCAACCAGCACACTGTCAGCAGCCACCCCAAGAATCTCAGCAGCCGCATCTGCAGTCTCCTTGCAATAACCATACCCTTCTGCACCAGTACATGCATTGGCAATACCACTGTTACAGATCACCACCTGTGCAGACGGATGATTATAAACAATATCCTGATCCCATTTAACAGGCGCAGCCTTCACCACATTGGTAGTAAAAGTCCCCGCAGCCACACATGGCACCTCACTGTAAACCATAGCCATATCCGTTCTGCCCTTATACTTAATTTCAGCCGCAACAGCTGCTGCCTTAAATCCCTTAGCCGCCGTAACGCCGCCATCTATAATCTTCATAAAACCTCAATCCTTTCTATATAATAAGACAAACTATCTTGTTTCCCGTCCACATCCTCCACGCTCAGCGACTGCCGCAACTCCCCTGCGCAGTCACGTCCGTCAGACATCCACATCTCTTCCGTCCTGAAAAGTCAGCTCCGGAAATTATTTGGTTTTGAACGCATTTGCAGGGGCTGTAGTAACTCTTAGTGCTCGGGAATTTGCGTTATGAGGCGGCTGCATCACTGTCTGAGCGAAGTTTGCAACGGAGCGAGTTTGACAAGCCGCCTCATGCCTTTAGCAAATTCACGAACACTTAGAGTTAGTAAGCCCCGAAACCGCGTTCAAAACCAAATAATTTCCGGAGCGTCCCCTTTTCTCTAACTTACGGACACATCGGCACCTGCAGCAGTCCCTCAGCCTCCTTAAATCCAAACATCAGATTCATATTCTGCACAGCCTGTCCCGCAGCACCTTTCACCAGATTATCCATAGCCCCCATCATAATAACTCTGTGAGTTCTCGGATCGATCTTAAAGTTCACATCCACATAATTACTTCCTTCCACACACTTAGTCTGCGGACAAACATCCTTATCCAGCACACGAACGAAAGTCTCATTCTCATAATACTTATCATAAACTGCCTTCACCTCTTCATAAGAAACATCCTTAGTCAGAGAAGCATAAGCAGTCACAAGAATACCACGATTCATAGGAATCAGATGAGGTGTAAAATTGATCAGCACTTCCTTACCACACGCATAACCAAGCTGATCCTCAATCTCAGGTGTATGTCTGTGAGTAGCAACACCATAAGCCTTAATATTCTCATTTACTTCACAGAACAGATTGGCAACCTTCGCTCCACGTCCTGCTCCTGAAGTACCGGACTTCGCATCAATAATAATTGTAGACGGATCGATCAGTCCCTCTTTAATCAGCGGATAAATAGAAAGTGTGGAACATGTAGGATAACATCCCGGATTCGCAATCAGTCTTGCCTTCTTAATCTCCTCACGATTAATCTCACACAAACCATAAACCGCCTCATCAATAAACTGCGGAGCTTTATGCTCAATTCCGTACCATTTCTCATATTTCTTCACATCTTTAATACGGAAATCCGCACTCAGATCAATAACTTTCGCCTTAGAAAGAATTCCTTCATTAATTAAAGAAGCACACAGTCCCTGAGGAGTAGCTGTAAAGATCACATCCACTTCATCAGCTAATGCTTCCATATTATCATCCATACATTTCGCATCTACCAGTTTAAAAAAGTTCTGGTAAACATCTGAATATTTCTGGTCAATGTAACTTCTTGAACCATACCACGCAACTTCCACATCTTTATGTCCCAGAAGCAGTCTCACGATCTCGTTACCTGCATATCCTGTGGCACCGATAATTCCTGCTTTAATCATAATAATTTCCTCCATCTTCCGCAGCATTTGTCTCTCTGCGATGTTCTTAAAATTTTATCTGTTTGTCTTTCCTTATCTGCTCTGAAACTCTACTGTACCAGAGTGCTGGACTAATTATACATCTTACCTGCATAATATGCAATAGTCATTTTTCAATGTTTTTACATGGATTCTATTTTGCTTCACGAATTTCCCCCTGTCTTTTCCTATATTATGTTGCATATTTATGCAAAAACAGATAAAACTTTTTTGCATTTTTCTATTGCATATTTATAAAAAAAGGTGTATATTATCACTTGTTAAGCGGAATCATACGAAATCATCTTGTTCCGCATTGAATATTTATTCAAAAATTTCAATCAGAAATTACCGCATTTATTCAAAAATAATGCGCTGAACTCCCGACCTATTCATTTACTTTCGGCAAACGGATATCTCAGGAAATTTTTACAAATCAGGAAAATAATAAAATCCAATTTCAGGAGGAATACAATCATGAAAGAAAAAGTCGTTTTAGCTTATTCTGGTGGATTAGATACTACTGCGATCATCCCATGGCTAAAAGAAAACTATGATTGTGAAGTTATTTGTTGCTGTATTGATGTCGGTCAAAAAGAAGAACTAGACGGTCTAGAAGAACGTGCTAAAGCATGTGGTGCAAGTAAACTTTATATCAAAAATGTTGTTGATGAATACGTAGAAAATTACATTATGCCTACTGTTCAAGCAGATGCTGTATTTGAATACAAATATTTATTAGGGACTGCAACTGCTCGTCCATTAATTGCAAAAGTACTTGTTGATGTTGCTCGTCAAGAAGGTGCAACAGCGATTTGTCATGGTGCAACTGGTAAAGGAAATGACCAAATTCGTTTTGAATTAGGTATTAAAGCTTTAGCTCCAGATTTAAAAATCATTGCTGCATGGCGTGATCCAAAATGGACAATGGATTCTCGTGAATCTGAAATTGAATATTGTAGAGCTCATGGTATCAATTTACCTTTCTCTGCTGATAATAGTTACTCACGTGATAGAAATATTTGGCATATTTCTCATGAAGGATTAGAACTTGAAGATCCATCATGTGCGCCAAATTATGATCACTTATTAGTATTATCAAATTCTCCAGAAAAAGCTCCAGAAGAAGATGTTCACTTATCTATTGATTGGGAAAAAGGTGTTCCTGTTGCTTTAAATGGTGAAAAGATGTCTCAAAGAGAAATCTTAGAAAAATTAAATGAAATCGGTGGTCAACATGGTATTGGTATTATTGATATCGTTGAAAACCGTGTTGTTGGTATGAAATCAAGAGGTGTTTATGAAACACCAGGTGGAACTATCTTAATGGAAGCTCATCAACAATTAGAAGAACTTATCTTAGATAGAGAAACACTTAAATATAAACGTCTTGTTTCTGTTGAATTTGCTGAACTTGTTTACGCTGCTAAATGGTTCTCACCACTTAGAGAAGCATTAACTGCTTTCGTTGATAAAACTCAAGAATATGTAACAGGTACAACAAACTTTAGATTATATAAAGGAAATATTATTAAAGAAGGTACAACTTCTCCTTATTCATTATATGATGAAGATATTGCTTCATTTAAAACAGGTGATTTATATGATCATCATGATGCTGAAGGATTTATTACTTTATATGGTCTTTCAACTAAAGTACGTGCAATGAAATTAAATAACAAAAAATAAAAAGAGCCCACTGCTCTTTTTATTTAAAGGAGGAAATTTATGAATTTATGGGGTGGAAGATTTACTAAACCAACAAACCAGCTTGTTTATGATTTTAATGCTTCTATTAAATTTGATAAGACTTTTGCTAGTCAAGATATCAAAGGAAGTATTGGTCATGTAAAAATGTTGACAAAACAAGAAATCTTGACTCAAGAAGAAGGTCAATTAATCGAAAAAACTTTAAAAGAAATTTTAAATGAAGTTGAAAATGGAACATTAGAAATTGATGAAAGCTTTGAAGATATTCATAGCTTTGTAGAATCAACATTGATTGATCGTATTGGTGATACCGGTAAAAAATTACATACTGGTAGAAGTAGAAATGACCAAGTCGCTTTAGATATGAGACTTTACACAAAAGATCAAATTGAAATGTTGAATACTTTGCTTGTTGATTTATTAAAAACCATTCATGAAATCATGAAAGAACATGTTGATACGATCATGCCTGGTTTTACTCATCTACAAAAAGCTCAACCAATTACTTTAGCTCATCATATGGGCGCTTATTTTGAAATGTTTAAGCGTGATCAATCTCGTTTACATGATATTTATGAAAGAATGGATTATTGTCCATTAGGTTCTGGTGCTCTTGCTGGAACAACATATCCTTTAGATAGAGAATACAGTGCTGAAATTTTAGGTTTTAAAGGACCTTGTTTAAATAGTATTGATGGGGTTTCTGATCGTGATTATCTAATCGAGCTTTTAAGTGCTATGTCTACAATGATGATGCATATGTCTCGTTTATCTGAAGAAATGATTATTTGGAATACAAATGAATATCAATTTATTGATTTAGATGATACTTTTTCAACAGGTTCTTCAATTATGCCACAAAAGAAAAACCCTGATATTTGCGAATTAATTAGAGGAAAAACTGGTCGTGTTTATGGCGCACTTATGGGATTTTTAACAACTATGAAAGGTCTTCCTCTTGCTTATAATAAAGATATGCAAGAAGATAAAGAAATGTATTTTGATGCTTTAAATACAACTAAAGGATGCCTTCAATTATTAAGTGATATGTTAAAATCAACAACATTTAATAAAGATAAAATGAAAAAATCAGCTACTGGTGGTTTTACAAATGCAACTGATGCAGCAGATTATCTTGTCAACAAAGGTGTACCATTTAGAGATGCTCATGGTATTATTGGTCAACTTGTCCTATATGCAATTAGCCAAAACAAAGATCTTGATGAACTTTCTCTAGAAGAATTTAAAAATATCTCTGATGTTTTTGAAGAAGATGTTTATCAGGCAATTGATGTCAACACTTGTGTCAACAAAAGAAATACAATTGGTGCATGTGGTCAAGAAATGATGAAAAAAGTTATTGCTTTAAATGAAGAATATTTAAAACAATTTTAAAAAGGGCGTTTGCCCTTTTTTTATACTCGTCCATATTTTATATGATAAAGTGCTTCTAATAGTTCAAAAATATATGTAATAGAAAACTTACCAATCAAAGATAAATGATCTGTTCCTACTCGAATAATCATATCAAATTGATCTTGATAAAGGATATTTTCTACTTGGGTAATGCATATTTTATGTGCTTTGCTTTTTGCAATCTCTCTTAACATATCTGGATGATCTTGCCAATAACCTCCTGCAATTGAAGAAACAATAATCAAATCATTTTCTGTTAAATCACAAACCACTTCTTTTTGACTTTGTAAAGGATACATTCCTGTACATTTTTTACCTAAATATGAAAGTTCAATTTGTAATTGCATTGAAACTGACTGAGTAAAAAAGTTTCCCGCAAAACAAATTTCATTACTTTGATAAATAAGATCAACCAGTTTTTCTAGTTCTTCAAATTCAATCATTTCATAAGTTGACCTTAAATTTTGTACAATATTTTCAAAATGATCAATAAATAAATCTTTAGTTGTTTTTCCTTTTATAGGAAAAACAGGTAATTGATGATCAAATTGCATACGCATGGAATCATGATTAAAATAACGTAAATTCATTGTGACATCCATTTTAAAGTCACTAAAACTTTCATAATTTAATTTTCGACATAATCTTGAAATAGTAGCCGTAGAAACAAAACACATTTCTGCTACATCTGTAATATTATATGCTGGTATTTTATTAATATTTTCTAAAATTATCTTAGCAGCATTAGAATAAACATCATTTACTTTTGATGTATTGATGAAATTAATTAAAGCATAAAAAGCACTACGCATCTTTTACCTCACTCATTTTAAGGTCAAATACTTGTCCATCATCTAGACATATACAATTAAGTTGACCTCTTTCTCCTAAAGCAAGTCCCCCATCAATTCCAATTTTATTATGAAATTCATCATCATACCAAACATTAAAACTTTGATTTCTATTAATAAAACAAAGTGGTGTATGACCAAAAATATAAGTTTTCTTTAAATCACATTCACTTAAAAAGAAATAATCACGAATCCATAAAAGTGTATCCTCTTCTTGATCATCAAGACTTCTTTCCGGATCAATTCCTGCATGAACTAAAACATAATCCTGATGATTAACAGTTAATTCTAGATACAAAGGTAAGTTTTTAAGATAATTATATAAATTTCTTAAAAAGACATTTCTAACAATGGTATAATCGCAATGATACAATTTCTTTTTACGTAAATACTGACGTATATTTTCAATCGTCTTTTCCCCACCATTTTGTGACCAAAGCTTAAATTCACAACTTGGAAAATCAAAATCATTGTGATCAATCGCTTCTTTTAAAGCTTCTTGCATCATATATTCATGATTACCTTTTAATAAAGTAATATTATCAAATTTTTGAATATAAAAATAAATATCTAAACTACAAGGACCGCGATCACAAATATCTCCAAGTATATAAAGTTGATCATGACTATTAAATTGTATTTTATCTAACATTCTTTTAAATATTTCAAAATTACCATGAATGTCAGAGAGTACATATGTCTTACCTTTCATGATGATCACCTAAAATTATCATAGCACAAAATTAAAAAATTTGCTTAAAAAAGAATTAATTTTAAAAAGATGCTTACGCATCTTTTCCGATTGTTGCTACCATAACGGCTTTGATTGTATGCATTCTATTTTCTGCTTCATCAAAAACAACAGAATTCTTTGATCTAAAGACTTCATCTTCAACTTCACGAATATCTATACCTTCATCATGTTTAGTTTTTGCAACTGTTGTTTCAAAATCATGGAATGATGGTAAACAATGCATAAATAATGTTGAATCTTTACCTGTTTTACTCATCATTTCTTGAGTAACTTTATATGGTGATAACATTTCTACTCTTGGTTTATATAAACTTTCATCTTCTCCCATACTTACCCAAATATCTGTATAGATAACATCTGCATCTTTTACTGCTTCATCTACATTATCTGTCACTTCAATTGTTCCACCAGATTTTTTAGCTTCTTCCTTACAATAAGCAAGCACTTCTGGATCAATATGTAATGATTTTGGGCCAAGGCAAACAAAATGCATTCCCATTTTGACAGCACCATACATTAAACCATAACATACATTATTTCGAATATCTCCTGTAAAGACAAATTTAATATCTTCTAATGGTTTATCTAAATGCTCTTCAATTGTAAGAAAATCAGCAAGTGTTTGTGTTGGATGATCAACATCAGTTAAACCATTCCAAACTGGTACTCCTGAATACTTAGCAAGAGCTTCTACTGTTTCTTGTTTAAATCCTCTAAATTCAATACCATCATACATTCTTCCTAATACTTTTGCTGTATCTTCAATAGATTCTTTTTTCCCCATTTGTGAGTTACTTAAAAATGTAGCATGTCCACCTTCATCTAAAGCAGCTACTTCAAAAGAACAACGCGTTCTTGTTGAAGTTTTTTCAAAAATCAAACATACATTTTTCCCTAATAAATGTTGACCAATTTTCCCTGCTTTTTTATCAGCTTTTAATTGGTGAGCCAAGTCTAATAAATATCTAATTTCTTCTTTTGAATAATCTTTTAATGTTAAAAAATGTCTATTTTTAAGATTCATAATAATCCCCCTTTTAATAACCATTATTTTATCAAAATATTGATATTTCTTCAATATTGATAAATAATTATTATTTTGTTTAAAAATAAGACAAATTATATATAATAAGGAACAGGGAGAAAATGAAAAATGAGAAAAATTGGATTTAGTAACGAAAAATATATTGAATTACAATCAAAACATATTAAAGAACGTATCAAACAATTTGATAATAAGCTTTACTTAGAATTTGGTGGTAAATTATTTGATGACCACCATGCATCTCGTGTTTTACCAGGATTTGAACCTGATAGTAAATTAAAAATGTTATTAGAACTTAAACAAGATGCAGAAATTATTATTGTCATTAATGCCAATGACATTGAAAACAATAAAATGCGTGGAGACTTAGGAATCACTTATGATCTAGAAGTTTTAAGACTGATTGACGCTTTCCAAAATATTGGTCTCTATGTTGGAAGTGTTACAATTACACGTTTTGAAAATCAAGTACATGCTATTGCTTTTCAAAAGAAATTAGAAAACTTAGGAATCAAAGTCTTTAGACACTATCCAATTGCTGGATATCCAAATGACATTGAAAAAATCGTATCAGAAGAAGGATTCGGTATCAATGATTACATTGAAACAACAAAACCACTTGTTGTCGTAACAGCACCTGGTCCAGGAAGTGGAAAAATGGCGACTTGTTTATCACAACTTTATCATGAATATACTCATGGTATTAAAGCAGGATATGCGAAGTTTGAAACATTCCCTATTTGGAATATTCCTTTAAAACATCCAGTCAATTTAGCTTATGAAGCAGCAACTGCAGATTTAAATGACGTCAATATGATTGACCCATTCCATTTAGAAGCTTATAACGAAACAACTGTCAACTATAATAGAGATGTTGAAATCTTTCCGGTTTTAGAATCAACATTCAAAAAAATCATGTCAACTTGTCCTTATAAATCACCTACTGATATGGGTGTCAATATGGCTGGAAATGCAATTGTTGATGATGAAGCATGTAAAGAAGCAAGTAAACAAGAAATTATTCGTCGTTATTATCAAACAAAACTTGATTTTAAACGTGGTCTTGTTGATAAATCAGCTATTTCTAAAATCGAAGCCATCATGCTTTCTTTAGATTTAAAAGCTACAGATCGTAAATGTGTCAATCCTGCATTAGAAATCGAAGAACAAACCAATGAACCAGGATTTGCGATTGAACTTAATGATGGACATATTATTACTGGTAAAACAACATCTTTACTTGGAAGTGCTTCAGCCTGTTTATTAAACGCTTTGAAATATCTTGCCAATATTGATGATGATATTTTACTTATTGAACCTGAAGTTATTGAACCTGTATCTAAACTAAAAAAAGGAATCTTAAAGAATAAGAATCCTCGTTTACATACAGATGAAGTTTTACTTTCATTATCTATTTCTGCAAATAATAATGAAAACGCTAAAAAAGCTTTATCTTGTATTGAACAATTACAATACTGTGAAGCACATTCATCTGTTATCTTATCTGAAACTGATATTGACACTTTAAAACGTCTAGGTATTCGTTTAACTTCAGAAGATAAATTCCAATTTAATCGTATATATCAAAAATAAGCCATTTTGGCTTATTTTTTTAATGTTTTAAACAATAATGTAAATAGTTCTTTATTTCTTGTCTTCTTGCTTCTATTTTCAAATAAATATTCTTTTCTAAATATTCAATTTCTTTTACATAACAATGTTGATGTAAATATTTAAAATCTTCTCCTTGACTATAAGGAATAGAGAGTTCAAATACTTCATAATCTTTAAAGAGAAGATGTGAGATTTCATCTTCTAATAAATCAAGACCTCTTTTATATTTTGCAGAAATAAAAACATAAGGTGATTGTGGTTGGATATAAGCATATTTATTTAAATCAATTTTATTATAAACATAGATTATTGGTGTATTTTCAACACCTAATGATTTTAAAACTTCATTGGTTGTTTCTACTTGCATTTGATAGTCTTCAAAACTCGTATCGACAACATGTAATAAAAGATCTGCTTCTTTAACTTCTTCTAAAGTGGAGCGAAAAGCTTGAATTAAATGATGTGGTAATCTTTCAATAAAACCAACCGTATCCGTAAGCAAACAATCATGATTTTTCATTTTAATATGTCTTGTGGATGTTTCTAGAGTCGCAAATAACATATCTTTTTCAAAGACTTTCTTTTGTTTATCCTGGCATAAAGTATTCAATAAGGTCGATTTGCCACTATTAGTATAGCCTACTAAAGCAATAACAGGAACTTGATTATTCTTTCTTCTTTGTCTTTGTACTTGTCTTTGTTTGACGATTTCAGCAAGTTCTTTTCGAGAACGGGCAAGCTTTCTTGCAATGATTCTTCGATCAAGTTCAATTTGTTTTTCACCTGAACCCCTAAAACCAGAACCTCCTTGTTGATGAGACATATGTTCTTGCATTCCCACAAGACGTGGTAATAAATACTGATCACGAGCAATTTCTACTTGCAATTTAGCTTCTTTTGTTTTAGCACGCTCATCAAAAATACGTAAAATCAAATCTGTTCGATCTGTAACTTCTGTTTCAAGTAAATCCGTTATGTTTTTAACCTGTAATGGTGTCAATTCATCATCAAAGATAACCATTTCATCTTGAAGTTTTAATTTAATTTCTTCAATTTTACCTTTACCAATATACGTTGCTGGATTTATTTTTTCTAATTTTTGAATCACCACATCTACCACTTCAATATGACACGCCTCACATAAAGATTTTAATTCTTCTTCAAAAAAAGGATTTGTTGATGTTAATACTAAAATTGCTTTCATTCTTTCACCTCTTTAAGTATTCTACCAATTAGGAGACACTATGAAAAGATATAATGACTATTTTACTTTACTCTTTGTCACATTTTTAACACTTTTTTCTTTTTTTCATATGTCAACAATTGTTGATGTCAGCCATGATGTCATTACCATTGTCTTTAAAAATCTTCTACCCTCTTTACTTCCGTTTATGATTCTTGTTTCACTTTGTTTAAATCTAGGTATTTTAGATATCCTTGCTTATTTTTTACAAATTCCTTTTTATAATTTATTTTCATTGACCCCAATGATGTCCTCTCTTTATTTTGTTTCCTTTTTTTGTGGCTATCCAACCAATGTAAAAATCATTAAAGAAGCTTATGAATTAAATTATATTGACCTTGATGAACTTCAACATCTTTTATCCATTGCTTCTTTTAGTTCCATCTCTTTTATTTTTGTTTCCTTAAACACACCCTATTCTCTTTTGATTTTTATTTGTCACCTTCTACCAAGTCTCATACTTGCCTTATTTTATCACCATCCTCAAAAAAAACTTACCTTTAAACAAGTACGACAAACTTTAAAACAACCACATCTTTCTTTTGTCAAAGCCTTTAAAAAAAGTGTTCTTTCCAGTGTCTATGCTTTCCTCTTTATTTTAGGATATATGTTGATTTTCCAATTTTTTGTTTCTTTTTTACAAGATGTTTTTCCTCAATTTTCTTTTGATTATCTTAAAGGAATTTTAGAATTTAGTAGTGGCTCTTTAAAAATCATTCATCAGTCCAAAAAAATGCTTCCTTTTGTATGTTTCTTTCTCTCTTTTAGTGGTTTTTCCGTCATGATGCAAGCTGATAATCTTTTAGAAGCTATTCCCTATTCTTTTAAAAAATATTTTCTTTCTCGTCTCTATCATGGAATTCTTTCTTTTATTCTTTGTTTACTATTTCTTCAATTTGGATTGATTTGACAGATGTATGGTATTTATTTATAATAATAGTAACCATTACTATTAGGAGACACTTATGAAAGAAATTAAGATTAGATACACTAAACAAAGAGAACTCATTTTCAACAATTTAAAACATAGATATGATCACCCTACTGCAGAAATGATTTATCAGGACTTAAAAGTAGATTATCCCCATTTAAGCTTAGGAACAGTATATCGTAATTTAAATCAACTTGTTGAAACAAAACAAATCAAGAAACTCGATTTAGGAGATACCATGGTTCACTATGATGGCAATATTCAACCACATATGCACTTTATGTGTAACTGTTGCCAAACAATCTATGATCTTGATAATAATGATGAGAAAATTATTAAACAATTTGAAAAAGCATACAAGCATCATATTGATGTTATTGATATCAATATGTCAGGTATCTGTGAAAAATGTTTAGAAAAAAAGGCAGCTTAATTGCCAATGTCATTAAGTTAAGGTGGCATTGTACAAAAGACAGTTCTATTTATGTTAAG
>OMCD01001087.1_pt1 | contig 17588 bp, 16 predicted proteins | sample 1674171 | NCBI WGS metagenome assembly OMCD01 (sample SAMEA103958149, study PRJEB25191) | human gut metagenome | biome: human-associated habitat [ENVO:00009003]; feature: intestine environment [ENVO:2100002]; material: feces | place: Germany | collected 2013/2015
CCGACCGATGAGATTGAATGAGAATAGAGCATGACACAGTTTAATTTACACAACCGTTTTTTATTGCGGACAGTGCCGTTTTATTTTTCCACGTTCGTATCATCAGCCGTACTCCATGGACCAACTTCAGGTACAAAGGTTACTTTTGCCGCCTTATTGGCCAGCGTCAGCGTATAACGTATCTTTTTGCCTTCACCCCAGGCTTGTGTATCATTCAAGTCAATGGCGGAAGTTACAGTATCAAGAAGAACGTCTTTCTCATAGATGTCATAGACAACATTGATTTTGGCATTCGTATCCAACGTCTGGGGCATCAACATCCAGGCTGTATTCACTTCCACACCCGTTGTATTCACTTCCAATGCACCATCGTCAATCGTATGTGCATAAGTGGCTGTTCCTTCCTGTGACTTCCATATTGAATCATCAAAACCATAAGTTCCTTTATTGTGCACACCGGATATTGTAAGTGTTTTCAGTTTATAAGTCAAAGCGTCGGCTGCCTTGACAGTGAAATTTATTTGGGTCAGTATATGGCCGAATTTCAAAGATACCCCACTGGCATTTGATGCCTTGGTTGCATCCGTCGCTTTCGCGGCTACCAAGTCCGTTTGGGCAGCTACATCCGCTACCGTATAAGTAATGGAAGGATATATAGCACCAGCAGCCGGTTGATTGTACGTCAAGGCCCCGGTACCCGGATTCCCGTAAGCAAAGAACTGCAAGTTATCCGTCATTGGCCAATAATATGTTCCCCCAGTCAAACTCCAGTCGGGAGCACTATAAGTTACCTTAACAGCTGCCATGAATTCCTTCATCGCATCAAAAGTCGCAACGGAGGCCATTGTTGTTGCTCCCGTATTATAAGCATACACAGTGAACCCTACCTTCTGCAATTCCGGCAAATCAGTCACTGTGGCTCTCGTAGTGTTACCCACTACTGTTCCCAATTTAATCTCCGCCTTTTGTCCGGCATTCTCTATCTCCTCACTTTCCGAGCAACTCATTACTGCTGCTGCAGCCAAAGCCAAAAATAAAACCTTCTTCATAATTGTCTGTTATTAAAGTTAATATATTTATTTGTCTGTTTGCTATCAATTCACCGGTAGCTCCACATCCGTCTCATCATCCCAATCGTCCACATCGCCACCAATCCCTCCATCTCCTTCATCAGTTCCCGGTTCCAAATCATCCACCACAACCTTGTCCTCCGGTACGGGAACCTCGATATGGATTTCCGACCCAGGAACGCCCACATCAGGTTCTTCTTCGCCTCCTCCCGAGGGAGGAGCTGTTTCAATCACTTCCGTGATATCCACCTTCACCTCTTGAACCGTTTTATCTCGTTTCACAATCTTCAGTGTCAGCAACATAGGACTATCCGCACGGGTCTTGGTATCTTTCAGTAATACAAAACTGGAGAAATACCCCCATAAAAGCCCGTTTTCACGCTTTGTATCCACACATATAGGTACCTCGCTCAAATGGCAAGCACGGTTGCCTATAAAGTAACTTCCGTTCAAGCCGTCCACATGGCAGATGATGCTCGATATTCTATCCCATCCTTCCACCTTTATATCAAAGGAATAATGGTCCACTACCGCTTCCGGCTTCCAGTCCAACGGAAGCGCCACATCACTCTGCCTTATTTCCACCTCGTCCAAAGCCACCACATACAAAGGGTCGGGCGACCAAACCATATCTTCGTGTACATCCAGCCCCGTACAGTGTCCCGTAAAAGCCTCAATCGTCTCATAACTCTCGTCGCCCCGTATCTGTATACTCTCCGTATTGAAGTTATAGGCCACCACCGCATACTTCCCCGGCGGTACCTTCACCTCACCCCCTCCGGCAGGCAGATAACTTTCAACCTTTCTCCCTTGAGTATCTTTCGGATAGAAGATAATCCGCATGGTCTGCGGCAGCTTATCCGTCACCCCTTTCCAATCCAGTTTAATCTGTACTCCGCTAACGGGATAATCATCCAGCATATCGCGGAAGTCACAGCTTCCCAGCATTGGCAACAGCCCGAAGAACAGCCAGAGAATCATATGCCGTGCATCTTTCATACCACTCATCTCCCCGACGTTAGAAGCCACACCAAAGAAATTTTTGCTTTTGTCGGCCCGATAAAGTGATACTTTCCACTGCTGACCCAAACCAAGTCATTTCCATAAGAAGTATATTTCCTGTACTCCGTATCCAAGTATCCAATGCCCACACTGAATTCAATCGCCAGATGCCGAGCCAGTGGACGCACGTATCCATAAGTTATTCCTGCAGCTGCGTAATACTTCCCCCGGTATCCCTTCTCCTTTTTCAACTGAAAATCATAGGTACCTCCTTCGGCATATGCTCCCAGGAAGTGTCCGGACAATCTTCCGCGCGTATGGCGGTTTCCCAACCAGTAACGCGCCTCTGTCCCTCCCGAAAGGAGCTGATAGCAGAAATTACATCCGCTGTCAGACCACCAAGGGCATTTGTACTCAACATTCAAAGACCACCTCTTTCCCAATGGCAGCTCCACTTCTATGTTCGGAGCCAAGGCCAGGTCGTAAAGCAAATTATTTTTTAACGCCAGCACCGTTTTACAAGTATGGCTATGGGATTCTACCGACTTATTCTGCCCTATTACCTGCCCCGACATCATGCAAAAAAGGAGTAGCCAAAAGACATATATAAAAATGCGTTTTCCCATAATTTCGCGTTGTATACAAACAAAAGTAGAAGATAATTACCGAATAAAAATCACTTTCCATCACTCTTTTCAAAGGCTGAAAGGTTCTGTGAAACGATTGAAACAGATTTGCAACTTCTGCCTTATCCGGGACGCTGTGAATAGATTCTTCTCTCTCAAAAAGTCAATCCGTGTGCGAAAACAGTAAAATTCAGTGAAAGAAATACAAAAGAAGTAGCAGGAACATTCTGAAATTTGGAAGATAACAACGGGAACCTTACATTTGTAATGTGATTTTTTTCATAGTATTAGATTTAAGGTTAACAAAGGTTGGAGTACAGCGGTACTCCTTTTTTTATGCCCATACGTTTCTCCGAATGACAAAAAATAGCTATCTTCGATGGCTTTTATAACTGTTAAAGAAGAAAACATCACCACTTGAGCCCATTATGAAAAAACCGGTACTCGCATTGCTTTCCATAATCCTACTTACCGCAGGATGTTCCCAACGGCCTGCCGCCACCACCAAGATACCCCTAACCAGCGCACACCGTGGTGCCGCCACCATCGCTCCCGAAAACACAATGGCATCCGTAGATTCGTGCATCAAATACGGTGTAGGCAATATAGAATGCGATGTCTGCATCAGTAAGGACAGTGTCTTCTACGTACTGCACGATTCCACCCTCGACCGTACCACCAACGGTACCGGCGCCATCTCCCAATGGCTGTCCACCGACATCGACACACTGGATGCCGGCTCTTGGTTTGCGCCCCGATTTGCCGGACAACGGGTACTACGCCTTACCGACCTGCTACGCAAGGCCAAAGAGCACGGTTTAAGAATCACCATCGACTACCGCAACGGCGGTCTGCACCAATTACTGAACTTGATAAAGGACGAAGGCATGCTGGAAAACTGCAACTTCACCTTCAGCAAGGAGTATCATGCCAAATGCTTCAGAAAGATGGCACCCGAGGTAAGAACCCTGCAAGCCTACATCAAAAGTGAAAAGGACATAGAGCATGTCGTAAAGGAACTGCATCCCGACATCGCTGTCGTCTGGATTGACTCCCTTACCCCGCAATTCGTAAAGAAATGCCGTGAGCACAACCTGCAGGTACTGGCACTTGTCCTGGGGCTGGACGACAAGACGGAAGAGAACCAGAAGGCAGTCGACCTGGGGGTAGACATCATAGCGACAGACCACCCGGAAAAGTTCATCATGAAATACGGGAAACCGTCCATATAAGGCAAGAGACCTGCCGCGCTCAAGTCAGCAAGTGATAGACACCACCCACCATTGCCTTGACCACTCCCTTCATCTCCAATTCAAAAAGCAAGGCACTCATCCGGTTGACGGGTATGTCCGCTTCCACCACCATCGCATTGATATGGAGGTCTCCCTGCCGCATAAGAATACGCACAACGAGCTCCTCCTCTTCCGTCAGTTCCGGGAAGAGATTACGCTGGATACCTTCTGTCCGGGCAGGCTGCTCCGCTACGGCCCAGCCCATAATCTGCACAAACTCTTCCGCACTCTGGATAAGGGCGGCCTTGTTGTCGCGTATCAACCGGTTGCAACCGATGGAAGATTCGTCCGTAACACGTCCCGGAACGGCAAAACAGTCACGATGGTATCCCTCCGCCAACTCTGCAGTGATAAGGGAACCTCCCTTTGCGGCAGACTCCACCACAATGGTAGCATCACTCATACCCGCCACAATACGGTTGCGGCTGACGAAATTATGCTTGTCCGGATTCGTCCCGGTAAGGAATTCGGTCAGCAGTCCGCCTTGTGCCAGCATGTCGATGGCTGTTTTCCGGTGGACATACGGATAGATGCGGTCCAGTCCGTGAGCAAGGACAGCAACGGTAGGGAGATGATTTGCCAAAGCGGCCCGATGGGCATGGATATCTATCCCGTAAGCCAGTCCGCTTACTACCAGCACATCGGGACAAAGAACGGCCAAATCGCGCAGGAAGTCGGCACAGAATTGCTTGCCGTAATCGGTGGCACGGCGTGTACCTACCATATCGATGACATGCAGGCGGTTGAAATCGGTGTTTCCTTTAAAGAAAAGTACAATCGGCGCATCCTCACATTCGCGCAAGCGGGAAGGGTAAGCCTCATCCTTCAACGTCAGGCAGGAAAGACGATTCTTCTCTACAAACTCCATCTCCTGCTCGGCACGCAGAAAGGCAGCGGGACAATCAAGAGCCGTCACTACCCCCGGATTCACACCGGGCATGATTTCGGGGAGCTCCTTCCGCCGACTGAATACTTCGGCAGCACTGCTCATACCCTCTATTAAACGCTTTGCCCCGATATGTCCTATACCGGGGCAAAGTGTGAGAGCTATGCTGCAAATCCGTTCGTCACTGTTCATTCCACCACAGATTACACAGATTCACACGGATTGAGATAAGGGGCAAAGAGACGGTCGAACAGTTCGCTATCGCTTAACCGTCCGTTCACCACACATACGGTTTCAACTATGCCTTTGAGACAGACTTTGCCGTCGGAAGCACGGAAGATATCTTGGTAAAAGACGTACTTGATACCCTCCTTCTTCATGTAGAGTTTGGAGACAAACTCGTCACCACTCCTCAGGGGAGTCTTGAAAGCCATATTGATACGTGCCACTACCGGGTCTACCCCCTGCTCGTGCAGTCCGGCAAAGCTGACGCCGGCACTCAACAGAAACTCATGGCGCGTATGCTCCAGATAATGCTGATAATTGGCATTATTGACGATGCCTTGCAGGTCGCATTCATAGTCGCGCACCTTCATGGGAAGTTCATAGATATAATTCATATTTACTATTGGACTATTTACTATTTGATACTTAGCCACGTTGTTTCTCCACATCCAAGCCTTTGAACTTCTTCAGTTCCTCTACGCTGACCAGCTTGTAGAGTTTGTCACTGGGACGTATTTTCACCGATTTCATCGAGAAATGCTGGCCTTTCTTTACAGTCTGCACGGGTTTCAAATCGACGCGTGCCTCGTCCAAAGTGACGAATTCGGCACCCGTTGTGGGACCCGTAATCAGCAACTTGTCGCCTACGCTCACTTCGGCTGCTTCTACCAGGAACTCTGCCACACCGATGTTTGAGAAGTAGCGGATGCCCTTACCCACATAGATTTTACGTTCCGTAGCGGCAGAGCCGTAGTTCTTGGTCCATTCGCCCAAGCGTTGTCCCAGGTAGTAGCCGTCCCAGAAACCACGATTGAAGACCGTCTTCAAACGTTCGTCCCACCGGGCAATTTTCTCATCGGTGAATGTATCGTCCAGATAGGAACGGATGGCTTCTTTGTAACACTCCACTACCGTGCGCACGTACTCGGGTCCGCGGGCACGTCCTTCTATTTTGAAAACACGAACACCTGCATCCAGCATCTTGTTCATGAAGTGGATAGTTTTTAAGTCTTTGGGGGACATGATGTATTGGTTGTCCACCTCCAATTCCACATCCGTCTCCTTGTCGCGCACCGTATAACTACGGCGGCATACCTGCATGCAAGCACCACGGTTGGCAGAGTGGTTCATCTCATGCAATGAGAGATAACACTTTCCGCTGACTGCCATGCAAAGGGCACCGTGGCAGAACATCTCTATACGTATCTGCTCTCCGCTGGGTCCACAGATATTCTCCTCACGGATATGGCGGTAGATTTCTGCCACTTGCTCCAGATTCAACTCACGCGCCAGCACCACCACATCGGCAAACTGCGCATAGAAGCGCAGGGCTTCCACGTTGCTGATGTTGAGCTGTGTGCTGAGGTGTACCTCCTGCCCTATCTGCCGGGCATAACTCATCACTGCCACATCAGCGGCAATGACTGCCGAGATGCCTGCCGCCTTTGCCGCATCTACAATGGTACGCATCAGCGGAATGTCATGGTCGTATATAATGGTATTGACGGTGAGGTAGCTCTTCATGCCATGTTCGTCGCACGTCCGGGCTATTTCCCGCAAATCGTCGATAGTGAAGGTATTTGCCGAACGGGCACGCATGTTCAGGTTCTCGATACCGAAATAGATGGAGTCGGCACCTGCTTGTATGGCTGCTGCGAGAGATTCGCGCGAGCCTACCGGTGCCATGATTTCGAAGTCACTGATTGAGTGTTTCATCATTTCTTTTTGAATTAGAGTATGCAAAGGTAGGCTTTTTTCTGTACTTTTGCGGACAAATCCGCTTAGATTATGAAGATTAAAGATATAGACCTGGGCCCACGCCCCGTATTCCTCGCCCCGATGGAGGACGTCACCGACCCTGCTTTCCGCCTGATGTGCAAGCACTTCGGAGCAGACATGGTATATACCGAGTTCGTTTCTGCCGATGCCTTGATACGCTCCGTAGGCAAGACCCAGCAGAAACTGAACATCAGCGATGAAGAGCGGCCCGTAGCCATACAGATATACGGACGGGACACCGCCACCATGGTAGAAGCCGCCCGCATTGTGGAGCAGGCACATCCGGACACGCTGGACATCAACTTCGGCTGCCCCGTGAAGCGCGTTGCCGGCAAGGGTGCCGGTGCCGGTATGCTACAGAACATTCCGCTGATGCTGGAAATCACTCGTGCCGTGGTAGATGCCGTGAAGATTCCCGTCACCGTGAAGACCCGCCTGGGCTGGGATGCCAACAGTAAAATCATCGTAGACCTTGCCGAGCAGTTGCAGGACTGCGGCATTGCCGCCCTCACCATCCACGGCCGTACCCGCGCCCAGATGTATACCGGCGAGGCGGACTGGACACTTATCGGCGAGGTGAAAAAGAACCCACGCATGCACATTCCCATCATCGGCAACGGTGATATCACCACTCCCCAACGGGCCAAAGAATGCTTCGACCTCTACGGTGTGGACGCCATCATGATAGGCCGTGCCAGCTTCGGCCGCCCGTGGTTCTTTAAGGAAGTGAAGCATTATTTGGAGACGGGCGAAGAACTCCCTCCGCTGAGTTCCGAATGGCGGCTGAACGTACTCCGCCAGGAAGTGGAAGACAGCGTCAACCTGCTGGATGAACGACGGGGCATACTGCACGTGCGCCGCCACCTGGCAGCAAGCCCGCTCTTCAAAGGGATTCCCAATTTCCGCGACACCCGGATAGCCATGCTGCGGGCAGAGACGAAGGAGGAACTGTACCGCATCTTCGAAGAGATAGAACCGTTGCTGCCATAGGAGAAAACCGCATACGATTTTTACCATCGAGTCCGATACTTGAGCAATCATCCTCACGCCCCTTCTTGAATAGCTTCTGAGAGGGGGGCTATTCAGACGCAGATGACACGCTTTGTTGCCATCCGCATAACTCACTGTCTGTCAGCAAGAAATTTTGCCAACCACTTGCCTTGCCCTTGGCAAACTTTTGCCATGCCTATGGCAAAGTTTTGCCAACGCGGTGGCAAAGCCTTGCCAATGGGAAGGCAAAACCTTGCCAACAAGGAGGCAAGAAAAAAAACATTGTTTCTTTGGCAGAAAGAAACAAGTCCCTATATTCGTCTTCCCAAGAAAGAAAGAATCCCATAAATATGTCTTTATGAAAAAGAAAAAACTGCTCAAACAGCTCATCGTAAACTTCCAGCATTCACTTCCGGCAGAAGTTTATCCGCGTACATTGGTATTGCCCACAGACAGTGGAAAGATAATCACCGTGCCCGACTAGCGTAACATCGGCTGCGCAAACCATCGCTTGAACATCCACGTGGCCAGGATATAAATGCCGAAAGCCGATACGAAACCCACGATAGAGTCTATCAGGTAATGTGCCTGGATATAGACCGTAGCCCCGCACAACAGCAGATAGAAAGGAAACAAGCAGGCAAACAGACGCTTGCTGCCACGCCATGCCATAATCATCAGTACCGTAGACATTCCGACGTGCGAACTGGGAAAAGCAGCCGTGGGGCGCTCACCCACCTGCTGGGAACTCTCCACCAGGTTGTAGAAGAAGCCGTGCTCATAGCCCGGACCGGGAAGAAGTTCCTGATGGTGATGGAAATAGTCACCGATGGACGGGAAGATACCTTGCGCCACATGGTCGCTTCCAATGGCGGGGAAGTAGAACTGCGGCCCGGCAACGGGGACGAAGATATAAATAAGGTAATAGATGAAGAAAGCGGTGACGATGACGAACGAAACCTTCTCGAAAAGGTCGAAACGATAAAGGAAATACCACACCACCACCAGCAGAATCATCGGATAATAGAAGAAGTATCCCATATTGAACGGCTCGCTCACCCACATCTGCGGAAACCTTTCACAGAACCATACAGCAGGCTGTCCGCCAAACATCCACTGCTCCACCGACGCGAACACGTGGTCGAGATTGGGGAATATCCGGTTGAACTCAAAGGTGTCGGGATACCAATAGGAAAGCAGTGACATCTGGATGGCTATACGCACAAAGGCAGAGAACTTGCAGGGTGCCAGCCGGTAAAGATACATCAGCAGGAACGTCATACCCGCAATGACAACACGGTCTGCAAGCATCTGCACCGGATGATCCATTTCCTGAAAAAGAAACAGAATGAGAATGGAAGTCAGCAAATTGTATATCAGCGTAATCTTCTCTACCGCAAAAAGCCCCTTACGGGTTTCTACCCTTTTAAATAAATCTAAAGCCATCCCTTATCCTTATACCAGGCAATGGTTTCCTTTACACCCCGTTCCAGGTCGTACTCAGGACTGAAGCCCAGTTCCTCGACGGCCGGTGTGATGTCACACTGCCAGTTGCGTTGTTTCATTATTCTATACTTGTCCGAATTGAGCGTACTGGTCTTGTTCTGCCGCTTCGCCCAAAATTCAGCGAGCAAAGATACGACTTTCAATACAATTAACGGACATCTCAGGCGAATAACAAACGGATTGCCCAATTCTTTCCTTATCAAATCGGAAAAAGCACGGCTGCTATACACCTTCCCGTCAGCCAGGAAATAGGCGCGGCGGGACACCTGCTTCTCTATCCCGAGGAAGACGGCCTGCACGATATCCTTTACATATACAAACGTCAAGTCCTGGCGGCAGAAGCCTACAGAAAAGTCCGTATGCTGCCGGATGGACTTTGCCATAAGATAATAATCCTTCTCACGCGGCCCGTATACACCCGTCGGCCGGTAGATGACGTAGGGGAAACCCGGAATACTCTGCAAATAAAGTTCTGTTTTCAGTTTACTGAGTCCGTAGGCGGTATTGGGTGAAGGGGGGTCACTCTCCATAATCGGGTCGTAGGTCCTCTCGCGTACCGGGCCGAACACACTCAGCGTACTGATGAAGATAAACTGCTTGGGAATCATGTTCAGCTCCCTCAGCGTATCGATGAAGTATTTGGTCTGCAGATAATTCACCAAATCGAATTCGTTCTTGTCCACACACTTCGTCACACCGGCACAATGGACAATATAATCAAACTTATTGTAGGTCCCTTTATGTCCCGAGAGTTGTGCCCTCAGTTCATTGGGGTGCGCAAAGTCCAGTTCGAGGAAATGTATCTTGCGGTCACGCAGATACTCGCGGCTGCTGGACGAACGTACACCCGCCCACACACCGAACTTGCGCTTCAACGCCTCCTCCACGATGAAACTTCCGATAAATCCGCTTGCTCCTGTAATTAAAATCGATTCCACTTCTTCAGTTACAAATTACTAATTACTTTTCATCCGGTCCGTCACCTTGACGCTCCTTGTGTTACTCTGTCGCCTCGTTACTCTTCTTCACCGGCTCCACATGGATGCTGACCAGTGTTCCTTTGCCGAACTGCCTTTTCAACTTGTTCTCCACCGCCGTTGCCGTCTCGTGGGCTTCCTCCAGCGAGATGCTGCCATCCATACGCACATGCACCTCGATGGCACAATAACTGCCGATGCGGCGCGTACGAAGGTGATGCGGCGAGCTGATACCGGGAAAAGAAAGAATCGTCTTCAGTATCTCATCCTCCACCTCGACGGGCAACGATTTCTCCAACAGTTCGTCCACACACGGTATCAACAACTGCACAGCCACCTTCATAATGAAAAAGCTGACAATAACCGCTGCCACCGGGTCCAGCACCCGCCAATGGTCACCCAAAAGAATGGCGCCACCTATACCCGCTGCCGTGCCTATGGACGAAAACGCGTCACTCCGGTGATGCCAGGCATTGGCAACAACCGCCTGCGAATTCAACTTCCTGCCCTTGAATACGGTATATTGATAAAGCACTTCCTTGAAAACGATGGATACCAATGCAGCCACCAGTGCCAGTATACCGGGTTCCTGCAGAGAGCCGCCTTGCAGGAAACGGTAAATGGAGGAAGCCCCGTTCCAGAAAATGCCGAATCCCACAAACAACAGAAAAATACCGATAATGGCAGTTGCCAGCGTCTCGTACTTGCCATGACCGTAATCGTGTCCTTCATCTTCGGGCTTTGCCGAAATGCGCACAAAAACAATGACAATAATATCTGTAATGAAATCCGACAAAGAATGTACCGCATCCGCCAGCATGGCGGCACTGTGACCTACAATACCTGCAAAGAATTTGAAGACAAGCAAGAGAAAGTTTACCACACTTCCCACAACCGTCACCCGGTAAATGTCTTTTTCCCGTGTGGCATCTGCTTTTTTGTTCAGAGTTTGCATTTCCATCTGCTTTTCGTCTAAGGTACAGCCTATCTTCACTTTGTGTGCAAATATAGTACATAAATCCATTACAATCTGTCGTTCCTTCATTATTTTCAATAGAATGATAATATTTTGAAGTCTGAGTGAACGAAGGAACGTATTTATTTGTTTACTTTGCAAGAGGTAATCACCACAGATTACACAGATTGACACAGAATCTCTATTTATACATAAAATACATCATAACATTATGGCCAAAAAGAAAGAAAAGAAAGCCGGCAAACGCATGAAGAAGAAAGAGCTCGTCAAAGTACTGCTGGAATTCTTCCACACAAAGCAAGACGAAGTATTATCCCTGAAATACATCTTTGAACAACTCCACCTCACCACACATCCGCTGAAGATGCTGTGCATGGACATCTTGTCCGAACTGTCGATGGACGACTACATCACAGAAGTGGACAAGCACAAATACAAGCTGAACAACCACGGCGTGGAAATGACCGGAACCTTCCAGCGCAAGAGCAACGGCAAGAATTCCTTTATACCGGAAGGTGGAGGCGAACCGATATTCGTGGCCGAACGCAACTCGGCACACGCCATGAACAATGATAAAGTGCGTATCGCCTTCTATGCCAAGCGTCGCGGACGCGAAGCCGAAGGAGAAGTCATCGAGATACTGGAACGTGCCAACGACACCTTCGTGGGTACCCTGGAAGTTGCCAAGTCATACGCTTTCCTTGTAACGGAAAACCGTACGCTTGCCAACGACATCTTCATCCCCAAAGAAAAGTTGAAAGGCGGCAAGACGGGCGACAAAGCCATCGTAAAGGTGGTGGAATGGCCCGACAAAGCCAAGAACCCCATCGGCCAGGTAATCGACATCCTGGGGCGCGCAGGAGACAATACCACCGAGATGCACGCCATCCTGGCGGAATTCGGCCTGCCCTATGTCTACCCCGCTGCCGTAGAGAAAGCTGCCGACAAGATACCCGCCGAAATCTCCGCCGAGGAAATAGCCCGACGTGAGGACTTCCGGGGTGTGACCACCTTCACCATCGACCCCAAGGATGCCAAGGACTTCGACGACGCCCTCTCCATCCGCAAACTGAAAGGGGGACTTTGGGAAGTAGGCGTACACATTGCCGACGTGACCCACTACGTGAAAGAGGGCGGCATCATAGACAAGGAAGCCGAGAAGCGTGCCACATCCGTCTACCTCGTAGACCGCACCATCCCAATGCTCCCCGAACGGTTGTGTAATTTCATCTGTTCACTCCGCCCCGACGAAGAGAAGCTTGCCTACTCCGTCATCTTTGAAATGACGGAAAAAGGCGAAGTGAAGAACTCACGCGTGGTACATACCGTCATCAAGAGCGACCGCCGCTTCACCTACGAAGAAGCCCAGGAGATTATAGAAACCGGCAAAGGAGACTTCCAGGAAGAGGTGCTCCAACTGGATAAGCTTGCCAAAATACTGCGTGAGAACCGCTTTAAGGCAGGAGCCATCAACTTCGACCGCTACGAAGTGAAGTTCGAAATTGACGAGAAGGGCAAACCCGTCAGCGTCTACTTCAAGGAGTCGAAAGATGCCAACAAGCTGATAGAGGAGTTCATGCTGCTTGCCAACCGCACCGTAGCCGAAAAGATAGGCCGCGTGCCCAAAGGCAAGAAAGCCAAAGTGTTGCCATACCGTATTCACGACCTCCCCGACCCGGAGAAGCTGGACAACCTGGCACAGTTCATCGCCCGTTTCGGCTACAAGCTGCGTACCAGCGGTACAAAGACCGACATCTCCAAGTCCATCAACCACCTGCTGGACGACATCCAGGGCAAGAAGGAGGAGAACTTGATTGAAACCGTCTCCATCCGCGCCATGCAGAAGGCACGCTACTCCGTGCATAACGTGGGGCACTATGGTTTGGCTTTCGATTACTATACCCATTTCACCTCGCCCATCCGCCGCTATCCGGATATGATGGTACACCGTCTGCTCACCAAGTACTTGGACCAGGGAGGCCGCACCGTGTCCGAACAGAAATACGAAGCCCTCTGCGAACACAGCAGCAGCATGGAGCAGATAGCCTCCAACGCGGAACGCGCCTCCATCAAGTACAAGCAAGTAGAATTCATGACCGAACGCCTGGGACAGACCTTCGACGGCGTCATCTCCGGCGTAACGGAATGGGGACTCTACGTGGAGCTGAATGAGAACAAGTGCGAAGGCATGATTCCTATCCGCGACCTCGACGATGACTATTACGAATTCGACGAAAAGAACTACTGCCTGCGCGGACGCCGCAAAAATAAAATTTATAGTCTGGGAGATGCCATTACCATTAAGGTGGCACGCGCTAACTTGGAAAAGAAGCAGCTGGACTTTGCACTGGTGTAACCTCACCCCCGACCCCTCTCCGAAAGAGAGGGGAGAGGAGAGCAATGAATTGAAAACTTGCGAAACTTGAGTGAAGTGAAATAAAGAATAACCCTACAATATTAAATATCCCCACTTCCCCACTCCCCTCTCTTTCGGAGAGGGGCCGGGGGTGAGGCTTTGCACATGAAGACAATTACTATTACAGACCCTACACAGATTGAGGAAATTATCCGTAAATGCCCATACTGCATAGTGGGCATCACAGACCTTGAAGGAAACCCATATACGGTTCCCATGAACTTTGCCTATCAAGACGGGGTAATATACTTGCATTCCGGCCCGGAAGGCAGTAAAGTGGAGATGGTAACAAAGCACCCGCAAGTTTGCATCACCTTCTGCGAAGGACACGAGCTGGTTTATATGCACCGGCAAGTGGCATGCAGCTACAGCATGAAGTCGCGCAGTGTTATCTGTCGTGGGAAAGTACACTTCGTGGAAGACATGGAAGAGAAGCGACGCGTACTCGACATGCTGATGAAGCAATATACGGAAAATGAATGCAAATATGCTGAACCCGCCGTACGCAATGTCAAGATATGGGAAGTAAAAGTAGAGAAAATAAGCTGCCGGTCATTCGGGTTAAGACCAAGCGAACTATAAATACCATCTGCCGGTCACCTGCTCCACATTGATGGAGCGGATAACCGGCAGAAATATTTACTTTTACAACGGATATTCCTCAAATGCATACAACAGCGTCGAAAGATACCGTTCTCCCGTATCGGGCAGCAGCGCTACAATCGTCTTTCCTTCATTCTCGGGCAACCGTGCCAAGCGGGTAGCTGCAGCAACGGCAGCTCCCGAAGAGATGCCGACCAGCAGTCCCTCATACTTCGCCAGTTCGCGACCCGTACGGATGGCGTCATCATTGGATACCAGCAGCACTTCGTCTATCACGGCACTGTTATAGTTCTTCGGCACAAATCCGGCACCGATACCTTGTATTTTATGGGGACCGGGCTTCCCACCGGAAAGTACGGGAGAATCTTCGGGCTCCACAGCCACAATCCTTACCTTTGGGTTATTGGCTTTCAAGGCTGCACCCACACCACTCACTGTGCCTCCCGTACCTACACCGGCCACGAAAATATCCACCCGGCCGTCTGTATCACGCCAGATTTCTTGTCCGGTAGTACGCTCGTGCATTGCCGGATTGGCAGGGTTGTCAAATTGCTGTAGAATCAGCGAGCCGGGGTTGGCGGCTTTCAGTTCTTCGGCACGGGCTATGGCGCCTTTCATACCGTCGGCACCCGGAGTCAGTACCAATTCCGCACCGAGGGCTTTCAAAAGGTTGCGGCGTTCCAAGCTCATTGTGTCGGGCATCGTCAGTATCAGCTTGTAACCTTTGGCAGCGGCCACAAAAGCCAGCCCTACGCCCGTATTCCCACTGGTAGGTTCGATGATGGTGGCACCGGGCTTCAACAGCCCTTTTGCCTCGGCATCTTCTATCATGGCAAGCGCCACGCGGTCCTTCACACTGCCGGCGGGGTTAAAATATTCCAATTTGGCGATAACACGGGCTTTCAGACGCTTATTCTTGTTATAATTATTCAACTCCAGCAAGGGAGTGTTGCCTACCAGGTCGGTAAGGCGTTCTGCTATCTTCTTCATAATCCAACTGTTTTTAAATTCCTCATTCCCCTAAGGGAAAAGACTAACAATCCGGAGTGGAACGAGGTATGTTATTTCTTACAAGACAAAAGTAGCGCAAAATTGGTTCGTAGAAAATACCACAAATATGGTAAATACGTACTATAAATGAGGGATATGTAGGATATTTGACGAGTATTTCCTATCTTTGTTGCCACTTTTAAACTTAAGGATATCATAATGAGTCCACTCAACTTTACCCACATTTTGACACAAGCAGTCGATGAGCTATCGGAAAGCGAATCATACAAAGGACTGTTTCACCAGCATACGGACGGCAACCCGCTGCCTTCGGCAAAAGTGCTGCGCGACATCATCGAACTGGCGCGAGCCATCATCTTCCCCGGATATTTCGGAAATTCTACGGTCAACAGCCGTACGGTGACTTACCATATCGGTGTCAATGTCGAACGCTTGTTCGACCTGCTGACCGAGCAAATCCTTGCCGGCCTCTGCTTTGCAGGCGACGGCGAATGCAACTGTTGTACCGAGCTCCAACGGGAAGAAGCCGCCTTATTGGCTGCCAAGTTCATCAGCAACCTGCCGGCAATGAGACGTACACTCGCCACAGATGTGGAAGCCGCCTACAACGGTGACCCCGCCGCCAAGAGCTACGGTGAAGTTATTTTCTGTTATCCCGCCATTAAGGCAATCAGCAACTATCGTATTGCGCACGAACTGCTGGAACTGGGTGTTCCCCTGATTCCTCGCATGATCACGGAAATGGCTCATAGCGAGACGGGGATCGATATCCATCCGGGAGCGAAGATAGGCAGTCACTTTACCATAGACCACGGAACGGGTGTCGTGATCGGCGCTACAAGCATCATCGGGAACAATGTCAAATTATATCAGGGTGTCACCCTGGGAGCAAAAAGCTTCCCGCTGGATGCCGACGGAAAACCGATCAAGGGTATCCCCCGCCACCCGATACTGGAAGACAATGTCATAGTCTACTCAAACGCCACCATCCTTGGAAGAATTACTATCGGAAGCGACGCAACCGTAGGAGGAAATATCTGGGTAACGGAAAACATTCCCGCCGGAGCAAAGATTGTACAGACAAAAGCAAAGAAATAAAATCAATAAACTATATATGAGCGAACAATTCGAGATGATAGCCAAGACCTTCCAAGGACTGGAAGAGATACTTGCTGAAGAACTTACAACACTGGGAGCCAACGATATCCAGATAGGACGTCGCATGGTTTCATTTACAGGAGACAAGCGTATGATGTACAAGGCAAATTTCTGCCTCCGTACTGCTATCCGCATTCTGAAGCCGATCAAGAATTTTACGGCAAAGGATGCTGATGAAGTTTACAACCAGATACAGGCCATTCCATGGGAAGAGTATCTTGATGTGAACAAGACGTTTGCGATAGACGCGGTTGTTTTCAGCGAAGAATTTCGCCATTCAAAGTTCGTTTCGTACAAAGTGAAAGACGCCATCGTGGACTATTTCCGTGAAAAGACAGGCAAACGCCCGTCGGTACGCATCAATAATCCGGATGTACTACTCAATATCCATATTGCACATACCACTTGTACGTTGTCTCTGGACTCTTCCGGAGAGTCGCTTCATCGTCGCGGATACCGCCAGGAACAGGTAGAAGCTCCGTTGAACGAAGTACTGGCTGCCGGTATGGTTCTAATGACAGGATGGCGCGGTGAATGTGACCTGATTGACCCGATGTGCGGTTCGGGCACGATTCCTATAGAAGCTGCACTGATCGCAAGAAACATCGCTCCGGGAGTATTCCGCAAAGGATTCGCATTCGAGAAATGGGTGGATTTCGATTCGGAGATGTTCGATGAGATTTACAATGATGATAGTCAGGAGCGCGAATTCACCCATAAGATTTACGGATATGACAACAGTCCGAAAGCGAATGAAATAGCGACGCATAATATAAAAGCGGCGGGTGTATCCAAAGATGTGACGCTGAAACTGCAACCGTTCCAGCAATTCGAACAGCCGCAGGAGAAGTCCATCATCGTGATGAATCCTCCTTATGGCGAACGTATCTCTACCAATGACCTGCTCGGACTGTACCAGATGATTGGCGAGCGTCTGAAGCACGCATTTGTAGGAAACGAGGCTTGGGTACTCTCTTATAGAGAAGAATGCTTCGATCAGATCGGGCTGAAACCAAGCAAGAAAGTGCCGTTGTTCAATGGCGCATTGGAATGCGAGTTCCGCAAATACGA